>Ga0233439_10000660_pt1 | contig 49477 bp, 71 predicted proteins | sample SI_123_September_6_FD_182713 | JGI IMG/M metagenome (GOLD analysis project Ga0233439, IMG submission 182713) | Seawater microbial communities from Saanich Inlet, British Columbia, Canada - SI_123_September2016_100_MG | ecosystem: Environmental > Aquatic > Marine > Inlet | place: Canada: British... | reverse complement strand
CAACCATAATCAGCGCTCAGTGGCGAAAATTACCATGAATGGTGATGGCGGCGCAGATGGCTAAGTCAACGTAAAGTACAACTAACAATATATAATTATTGGGATATCCTGCGGCATATGCTGCGGGGTATTTTTTATAAACAATTAAACAAACAATTAAACAAACATTTTTAAAAAAGGAAGAAATTAAAGTAATTTAAGCTGGGCTATGAAATATTTATACACAAGGGCATTTAAACATATGCTGAATTATATTTAGCAATACGAAAAGTTATATTTTGTAATTATGTGCCCCTTAAGCTTAAGCAAATTATTTAGATTTTAAAAGGAATATTATGGCTAGAACATTTATGAGACCAGGACAGATGTCCGGTTCAGCAACATTTAACGACGGCGCTTCAGCCGGTTCTTCTATGGAAGAAAACGGCGGATTACGTACCCTTGACGATGATTTGAACAACTTGCGTTCAATCGTTAAAAACCTTAAAGGCGAAACAAACTGGTATGATGATGTAGTAGCAGTTGGTGGCGTACAACGTAACCATGCTCAACTTCACACACACCTTGACAGCCTTATGTCAGGTTCAGCACCGATCGCAGGTGTAACGCTTGAAGGTAATCTTAAACAAACAGGCGCAACATTTGATGTTGACACAACCGGTGCAGTTACTGTTGATTCATCAGCAGGAGCAGTCAACCTTAACGCTGCAGCTGGATCAGGCTTTACAACATCAGCAGGTGCATTGACACTTGACGGTGCTGCAGGTATTAGCATTGAAGGTAATGCTGCAGAAGTTGACGTTACAACAACAGGTGCGCTTGACCTTAACTCAGCAGCAGGTACTTGGGATTCAAGTGCAGGCATCAGTCTTGATGCAGCAGATGCATCAAACTTTACAGTTGATAGCGCAGGCTTGACACTTGCAACAACAACGTCTGGTGATCTTACAGCATCATCAGCAGGTGCAGTTGACGTCGATGCTGACGGCGGTGCCTTGAGCCTTGACGGTTCAGCTGGTATCAATATCGGTACAGAATCTGATGTTGCAATCGATATGGACGCTTCATCTCTTGATATCGACGCTTCAGGTGCAGTTACAATTGACGCAGCTGGTGCATCAAACTTCACAACATCAGCAGGCGCTCTTACGCTTCAAGGCGCAAGCAGTGTTTCTGTTGCCGCTTCGGCTGGTGATGTTACGGTTGAAGGAACAACCTTTAGTGGTAATAATGTAACAATTCCAGGTAACCTTACGGTCTCTGGAAACACAACAACACTTGAAACAACTAATGCAACTGTTAAAGACAGCCTTATTGCTCTTGGTTCTTCATCATCAGGTATTGATACAAATGCTGACCGCGGCCTTTTGCTGCCTCGCGAGGCTGATGTATCAAAAGCATTTTTCTGGGATCACTCAGATAGCAAGTTTGCGTTGGTTGACACATGGTCGTCAGGTTCAGACACTGCGGTTGTTGTCGACGCATATCAAGATCTTCGTATGAAAGACCTTACCGTAAACGATGTTTCGGCTGCTGGACTTACGGCATCCGATCTTACAGATAATCGCGTTGTCTTCGCCGGTACGGCAGGTGTACTTGAAGATTCAGCTAGTTTAACATTTGATGGTTCAGACCTTCAATTGGCAAACGACATTGGTTTGGTACTTTCAACTGATGATGCCGAAAAAATTGAATCAGACGGCACAGATCTTACTGTTAATTCAGGTGGTGACATCAACTTAACTGCAACGTCAGATGTTAATGTCCCATCAGGTGTCGGAATGACATTTGGTAATGACGGTGAAAAAATTGAAGGCGACGGTTCAGATCTTGCGATTGCTTCAAGTAACGATCTTAACTTTTCTGTTACTGCAGACTTTGATGTTGATGCAGCAACGGTAACTGTTGATGCATCCAGTGCATTAACAATGACATCAACAACAATGGCGCTTGATCCTTCAAGCACATTTGATCTTGATGCAGCTGGTGCAATTACACTTGATGGTGCTTCATTTACAATAGGTGGAGACGGCGATACAGGCGCAATTACAATGGACTCAACTTCTACATTCCAGCTTGCTGGTGTTGGTGCTTCAAACGTAACAACAATTGGCGCTCTTACAATTTCAGGTTCAACAGGTGTTTCTGTTGATTCACGCTTCGGCGACGTCACAATGGAATCAACTAATGCAGCTGTTGTATTAACTGCCGGAACAACGCTTGATCTTAATGGTACAGCATTTGATTTGGATACTTCAGCAGGAATTGCTTTAGATTCTTCAGCTGGTGCTATTAGTCTTGCTGCTGCAGCAGCTTCAAGCTTTACGGTTGCTGGAGATGATCTTACATTATCAACTAGTACGTCTGGTGATGTTAACATCTCTGGTGCAGACATTGCTGACTTTAGTGGTGGTACAACAAAAATTGGTAATGGCGCAGGCGGTCTTTTCTTTCCTGGTATGGAATCCCTGGTAGCCGGTCTTACTGCTGGTGTCAGATTTGCATCAGGTTCTGCTGACGTTACAACATTCTTGTCAAACTTTGATGAGGGTGATCAAGATATTATCGGTGCAATGAATAAGTTACATGATTTGGCAACCGGTGGTAACATCAGCAAAACAGTATACGTTGCAACAGGCTCAATTTCTGCAGATGCACCGATCGAAGGTGTTTCACTTTCAAGTGCTGCATGGGATTCTAATGATATCAATGTTCACCTTAATGGCGTTCTACAGCGCAGTGGTTCACAAGGTGGGCATGATGTATATCGCGACTCAAGCAACAATCTCAAGTTCAATTATGCTCTTGAAGATGGTGACTTTATCGTTGTACAATCATTTGGCTCCTAATATTTGAGATAATATATAGTCAAAATTTAAATTTTAATTAATTAGACGACAAAAAGGCATCTTACGATGCCTTTTTGTTTTTTATTTATAGAAACTATGTATAATTATTTATATTAAAATAAAGGTATTTTTTTATGAGCATTAAAAAATTTGAATATTCGGCACAAACAAAAATTGAGATTTATAAATCATTAATATCTGACATTGAAAAACAGATTAATGATTTAAACATTTATCTAACACAAAGAACTTATGGAAGTGAAAGTTTATTTACATTAATTGGTGAAACGCTTGAAAAATATAAACAAACAATTTTAAATGCACACAATCAACAAAAAATATCAGAAGATGTAAAAAATAATGGACTACAGCATGTATCAAATATTTTAAAAATGTTTTTAGAACATGATATCAATCTCAAGACATCAATAAATGAAACAAAAGGCAAATTGGCTGCGCTTAATTCTCATAAAGAAAAATTAAAAAATCTACTCAAAAGTCAAGAAAAATACTTAAATCATATATTGCAAGGTAATATTGATGAAACAGGTGCATATACAGGCCCTTTGGCGCAAAGGCCGCCAGGTATTAGACCTGCTGATCCAATGGCTGCAAGAAAACAAAATAAATAATTATTTTTTCAATATACGTTTTTTTGCTAGTGGAAATAGCTTTCCTAAAACATCTGCATACTTTGATTTTGGCGCGCCATAATAGTTACAAGATCGAAGAACATAAGATGCAGTATATGCGTTTCCTTTTTTAAAATAAGGAAGTGCTTTATAACATACTTTTTTTAAATGTTTCCAATAACCAATTGCACCTTCTGTAAACGTATTATGTGCCTTGTATTTTGTAGGGCCTAGTATAAAGTATTTTGCCTTTTCTTTGTATGTAGGCCCTACGTTACCTAAATTGTGATTATATATAACTTTGCCATGAGCATTTTCTAAGTTAACCTGGGCTAACGACATGGCTAGAGTGTTAATATCTGGCTTCTTTTTAAATACATTAACATAACCATTTTTTAATGCAGTTATAAGTTGTTGCTTTGTTGCTGGCGTTTTTGTTTTTGGTACTATATATTTGTTCTTTGCGTGACCTGTGCTTGAAACAAATAGTATGAAGATTATAATTGTTAATTTTTGCATCAAAGATTATTAACAATTTATTACTAATTGTTAATCTAAAAAATTAAAATCACTTACCTGTAACATTACTGATTGATGTTTTTTATTAATGATTATAAACACTTCATATAAACTATACAGCGTTTTTGTTTTTATGTTTTTATCATATATATGATGTCTTTCAACTTTGCCTGTTAAAACACCAATACGTTTAAATCTATTGTTTATAATACACAACTTACCTGCATAATCGTGCTCATATTCAACTGTTGTGCTGGTATTCACTTGTTTCTAAATGCTAATCTTTCCTTTAAACGTTGGTACTCAATCTTCCATTTTTCGGTATTTTCATCAACATGTTTTAGTTGTTTTTTTATTTTTTGTTCAACTACTTTATTTTCATTTAATAATTCTTTAATTGATGTTCTCATATTTCTTTGTAAGATATGATCTTCAGAATACACTTCGTCAACATAAGGTGATTGCATCATTGTTGCAATTATTTGCTTTATTAAAAATTCACTTGTTTCTTGGCCTATCTCAATACCGCGGTCTTTTGCTAATGATTTTTTTGTTTTGTAAAAGCTATCTCGCGATAATCCACTTGTTCCTATAATCTCTTGTGTTTTTCGTGATATATCCTGTTCAAGATTACTATAAGAAATTAAAACAGATTCAACATCTTTTATTGCTTCCTGTTTATCCGTAACTTCAATATGTCTTCCTTTTACAAGATTTCTTATGATTTCTTCACTAATTTTTGGTATACTTTGTTTTGAATATTTTGCCATTTATTTAAGCTCTTCTTCAAGTGTTTCAACGCAATCTGCGACACACTCAATGAACCCATCTTCGCCGCTTAAGCAATCTTCTTTTGTAACTACAATGTTATCGACACATTTTATTGTTGCATCAACACATAAGTTAATCATGCTTGTACATGCAGTTCCTTTATCTGCACAAGCCTGTCTGCACGTGTCAATATCGGCACATGTATAATTATCTTCACAATCATTACATAATTTACTACAATCATTTGTTTGTTGAAAACATAAATCTAATGCCTTAAAACATTTGTCTGCGGCAGGACAATCATTTTCAATATCTAGGCATTCTTTACTTTGTTCGTTACAATCTCGTATGCAACCTGATATATTAGGTATATCAACAAAATCACTTACATCACATGCAGCAAACATAAAAATAAGAAACATAAAGATTGCTACGTGTTTAATTTTTTTGCTTTTCATAATATTATTATACAAATAAAGTCATGTCATTGTTTAAGAATTTTAAAAAGAATAAAGATGTTTTATATGCGATATTAGTTTATATATTGTTTGCCGTATTATTAATATCATGTCTTACGTTTTTTGCAAATAATTATAATCACTCAGGAATGATGCCATATTAAAAAAAATGGCACCTAAGGTGCCATTTGGGATAATGTCAAAAATTTAAATTTATTTAATGTCAATATTAATTTTTTTTGGCTTCATCTCCTTTCTTAGTTCAAACGCAAGAGTTAACACACCATTTTCTAGTATTGCAGAAGAATTATTGTTATCATATTGCTTTGGAAGCATAAAGTAATATTTGAATTCTTTTTTATTTCTTTTCCAATCAATATTGATTATATCATTCTCTAATGTTATTTGAATATTTTCTTTTTTAACACCAGGTATATCAATAGAATAAGTTGCCTGATTTTTATTTGTTTCTTTTGTAAAATTTAAATGTTCATATTTTGATATTGAATAAGCATTATAATTAAAAAGGTCGTTAAAAACTGGGCTTTTGATAAATGTCCTGACAAAAGATGGCTCTGTAATTGAAAGCATCATTATACTCCTTTTGGTTTAATAGCTTGTATATGTCATAACAAACTATTTTTGTTAATGCTAATATAGTTATCTTTTTTTTATTGTAAACCTATAAAGTTAATTTTAACTAAAATTTTTTAATTCTTGTTGAATATCCACGCCTTGGCGTTTTAATGAGTCTTGTTTTTCAAAAATTGTTTTTCTTACAAATGCATTAATTTGTACATTTGTCGGAGGTTGTAAAAAAGTTCTAGAAGTAGCAATTAACCTATTTTTACCTAAAAATAATAAAATTTGTGATTCAACAGAAAATAATAAAGTTACGTTCTTTATTTCAAAACGTAACTTATTATTTAATATATTATCTATACCGTATCCGCCTGGTTGTGTAGGAGTTAAATCATCATCAATAAACATACACTTATAAATTAAGTATATAATCTGTTGAATCTTGTGCTCCGTCAAAATTAATTTTATTAGTTTTAATTTTTGGTTTTGCCATTTGACTAACTATTGATCGTAATGATTGTATTTCTTGTAACAGTTTTAATAATTGAAATTTTTTAATAATACCAGTTGTTTGTAGTACACGCATAAATTCATTTTTATCAACACCGTATATGTCCCTATCTGGTACTAAATCTATTGTTTGATTATGTTTTTTATCATGAACTTTTCTTATATAATAAATTAACCTAGGAATGCTATTATCTTCTTTTAATATTTTTGGAATTAATTTTATATATTTTCTATCGCTTATATTCAACTTTACGTTAAAAAACAAACTATTCATCACAGGAACAACACGATTGCTTGAAAACGTTGTTTTCTCTAACCTATTACATGGTGGGCATTGAGGTGATGTAAGATATAAGATAATATAGTTTGGTTTTATATTACCTTGAAATGTTTCACTACTATATGTTACCCAATTAACCTTATTTTTTGTATGCTGTTGAGGTGTGTTTGTTTTGTTTTGTTCTTTTTTACATGATGTTATTAATAACGTTAAAACAATACACATCATTAACTCTAATTTTTTATAATTTTTCATAACATATCCTATACAGAAAAAGACGACCCACACCCACACGTTGAAGTAACGTTTGGATTAACAAATTTAAAACCTGCACCATAATCTTGCATAACATAATCAATTGTCGTACCTTCAAGATATTGGTAGCTCAGCGGATCAACACACAAGGTCGCGACCCCATGATCAAAAGTTTCATCAAAACCTGTCATGCTGTCGTGTGTAACAATTTCAAGATTATAACTAAATCCTGCACAACCACCACCGACAACAGAAGCACGAATTACTAGTGGTAATTTAATATTGTCTTCTGTTACTATTGCTTCAAGTGCATTTTTTGCATTTTGTGTAATATTAATCATATAAAATTTACATATTAAAAGATTTTCCGCATCCGCATTTTGATTTTGCATTAGGATTAATAAATTCAAAACCCGTATACATTAAGCTTTTCTTATAATCAAGTGTTACATTGTTTAAATATAATATACTATTTGCGTCAACATAAACAAATAATTGATTAAATTTAATTTTTTTATCTTTTGCCTTAGGTTTTTTTGCCTGAGTATCAATTACATATTCAAATCCTGAGCAACCCCCGCCTTTTACGCCTATACGTATTACACAACCATCGGTAACCTGTTTTGCTAATTGTAGTTGTGCAGTGTAGGTTATAACAAACATTATATACTTTGTCTTATTTCACGATATGCCTCAATTGTTACAGGATATAGCGATTCAGCAATTTTGAGGCATGCTTTTGCAACCTGCTGAATTTCCCACTGAGCTCCATTGTGAGTTCGTAGCTCAATAAATTTTAATAAATTTGACAAGTTTACACTTCCGTAATATTCAGTGTAAAGATTTTGTGGTAATACACCACGAGCTTGTTCTCTGCATACACCTGCTTCGACAAGATCATTAAAAAGTTCAAGCGATCTTTCATTATGCCATTTTATAATATCGCTAGCTTTCTTTGAACCTTTTAAAGCATTAACCTGCCAATATGTAGATATTTCAGGATTTAAAAGCTCCTCTGTGTTACTGGCTTGCCTGTTGGATTTGTGTTGTGTTCTAAAACTATTTGGTTCATAAAATTCAATATTTATGTCAGTATAACGTCTACTAATTTCGTTGTACGACCAAGTCCTATGTCTATGATGCTGTGATCTTATGAACAATGGGACTTTAAACCTAAAAGTTATAAAATTATGTTCTAGAGTGCTAGTATGTTTATGTTTAATAAGGTACTTGATTAACTTTTTGTCTTTATTATCCAATTTTGTTTTATGTACACCAAACGACACCCTTGCAGAATTGACAATCGTTAAATCGTTTCCCATATGCTCAACGTATTCAACAGCACCTATACCATCATCATATAATTCAATTTTCATATTAGATTATATAACCATTGTTAACAAAATTTTATAATATTATTGCATTATTCATGCTTTCAATTTTATCAACAACAAGGTCCCAATCGTTTATGATTAAATCATGATTTTCTGTTTTGTTATATGGTTGTTTCCATAATATTGCAGGTTTAAATTTATTTATTAATGACCATGTTTTTACGTATTTAATACGATCATCAATAAACAAATCACCTCTTACAAGAGATTTGTTATGTGTAAATAAAACCTGTTCATCATTAATTCCAAAATGAGTCTTGAGCCACGAGACTCGATCGTAACACCATGTTCTTGAAGTTACAATAGGTACTGTTACAAAATACAAATTTGAAATATTATTGATATGCTTTACAGGCTCAATACAATTATCGTAAGGATCAAGTTTCAAAGCGTATCCATCTTGTGAATAGTAATTAAAACATTCTTTTTCAATATCTATTCCTTCAGATTTTAGCGATTCAAACATGTCCCACTGTTTGATATCATCATGCTTATAATTTGACCTTAAGAGCTTGTTAACAAACTCTAAAGTAGGTGTCAAAAAATCTGCTAATACGCCGTCAACATCAAATAATATTGTAGGCTTTTTATTCATATAGTAATTTATTATTAAATAAATTTAATGTATATTTTTTATTGCCCAATCAACAGAAGACGCAAGAAAACCTGGAAGAATGTTTACTGCAAGTTTTGGATCAACCCATTTATAACCTATGTGTTCAAATTCATTTGTTTCAGGATTTTTTGAAATCATAGGTTCTTGTTCTGTTTTTGCTATATACATTTGGCATTGATCAATTACTATACTTTTTTTTCCTAAATAAAAATCTAATTCATCAATTCCTGTTTCTTCAAACGTTTCTCTTACAGCACAATTTAGTGAAGACTCACCTGGCTCGAGCCTTCCTTTTGGCAGGTCATATCCTTTTTTTGATTTTAATACTAAGATTTTATCAGCATCATCAATTTTTTTAAATATAATAATTCCTGCTGCACGAATATTGTTTGATGAAATTTCTTTTACAATATGCTTTATATAATTTTTTAGTTCTTTGATTGCCATTATTATAATTATATTTAGTGGACCAAAAATGGTACCACCTACTATAATAAGTATTTAATATAATTATGTAAAAGTGTTTTTTTATTATTGTTGTTTTCACTTTTTAAACGTCGAGATTTACCAATTATTTGGTTAGCCATTGCAAAAGCACCGGTTAATTTATAAAGTTTTTTGCTTCCTACAGGGTATTCAAAAACAATACCTTCCATAGTTGATGCAACGTTTTCAATCCGGCCTAATTTTGAAAGTTGCTTATCTAGCATTAACGATATTGTTTCTGCATCAGCACCTTTAACTTGCTGTAAATTGTTAATTGCACTTTGTAATTCACTACGCATACGTACAATTTCATTTTTATGATCTGCGGCAAAAAAAGATTTAAGGCCTCTTAATACTTCAATTGCAAAATCATTAATTGCATTTTCAATAGGCGATACAATTTTTGATATTAATTTATATCTGTTTTGCTTTGTTGCTACTGCGCTTAACTGTTTTTGTGTATCTTTTGGCAATCCTTTTTTGATATCAATTAATCTAGGTGCATTCTCTTTTGATAATATAATATCAATCAACTGTTTCTTTTTGGTTGGTGTTATGTCAATATTATCGAGAACGCCTGTGTTAAGCTGGTCTTCAACAAAATCGGCTAACGTTGCAGAATCACCTAATGTATTAATTGAACTAATTTTGTTAGAAAACGTTTCAAAATGTTTATCGTTAGAAATATTATTTAGCTGTGCAATCTGTGGCCCTGACACTTTCCAATTGTCATTATCAATTGATTCTTCTGCGTTTCCAACTAATTCAATAAGTTTATTAAATCCTGAATCTGATTTTGTTGGTCCTGTCATGCCATGCAAAACAATCCAATTTGCTCCGTACCGAACAATATTTGGGTTTCCGACATACATTATTTCTGCATTAACAAAATTTTCACCATTATTACCAAATATTTTTGTTAATTCTTTTTCTGGTATTTTTGAAATTGCAGAGTTTATTGCTTTAAGCCCGTTTATAAATGCTTTTTCTGCAGGATGCCCTTTCCATTTTGACGAAAATTCGTCAGGTGACATACCACCTCGTTTAAGATCGCCGGCATTACGAGCAGTTTTTATTGAAGCAGACGGTGTATGATAAGTAAACAGAATATTCTGTCCATCAACTTTTTCATATGTCTCTATGTTTGCCTCTGCAACATTTTGAAGCACTGATTTAATATCACCAAATGTAATTGTTAAATCTTCGTGTAAGTGTGATAGATGTCCTGCTGCGCCGCCCATGAGTATTATTCCTTGTTGGCGTAGTGCTTTTCAAAAAATCTTTGTGCAGATCTTAGTTGTGACTGTAGCGATTTTACTGCATGAGAATATGCCATGCGAGTTGAAGTACCTCTTTTGCTTGAATCTCTCATACGCTTCATTGACAGCAGGGAAGATGTTAGATCATCAAGATGTTCTTGGGTACCAAAAGTTGTTGTTCCGCCATTTGCTAGCGTTATTGTGCTTTCTTCGCGTATATGTCTTCTAGACTCAGCAATTGTTTTTTTGACTATTTTACGTAATTGTCTTGTTGAAATTCTCATATTAAATATATATAAAAATTTTAAAAAAAATTTTATGTTTTTAACTTATTTATATCTGAATCAACCATTATTTTTACTAGTTTTTCAAAACTAGTTTTTGGTGTCCACCCAAGCTTGTTTTTCGCTTTTGTTGCGTCACCTAGTAGTACGTCAACTTCTGCAGGTCTCATAAATCTAGGATCTTGTTTAATGTAGGTAGACCAATCATTTATGCCTATATGATTGAATGCTAGCGTAAGAAAATCCCTGATTGAATGCGTTGTACCTGAAGCAACGACATAATCATCAGGTTCATCTTGTTGTAGCATTAACCACATTGCTTCAGCATAATCAGGTGCGTACCCCCAATCACGTTTTGCGTCCAAGTTTCCTAATGTTATGTGGTCCGCTAATCCTAGGTGTATTTTTGCAACACCATCTGATATCTTTCTTGTTACAAATTCTAAACCTCTTCTTTCTGATTCATGATTAAACAGAATACCTGAGCAATTATACATATCATAAGATTCTCTGTAGTTTTTTGTGATCCAGTGTGCATACAATTTTGCAACACCATATGGGCTTCTAGGATAGAAAGGCGTTGTTTCTTTTGCAGGATTTTCTACCATTCGACCAAACATTTCTGATGAACTAGCTTGATAGAATTTTAAATCTTTTCCGTATTCCCTGATTGCTTCAAGCATTCTTAATGCGCCTAATCCTGTAACGTCTGATGTTTGTTCTGGCGTATTCCAGCTTTCACCTACAAAAGACTGTGCAGCTAAATTGTATACTTCATCTGGATTAGATTCTTTTAGTGCGCGCATTAATGAATTCTGATCTGTAAGATCACCTGTCAGCATAACAATATCGTTTTCCAAATGTGAAGTATTTGTCCTGTTTTTTACAGAAGATCTGCGCTCTAATCCAAAAACCTCATAGCCTTTTTTCAATAACAAATCAGCAAGATGTGATCCGTCCATTCCATTTATACCTGTTATTAATGCTTTTTTACTCATTATTTATTACCTGTTTAAAAAAATTAGCATATAATTTGCCGTGTTCTTTAATATTAAATTTTGTGATATTATTATAATTGTTTTTTACATCACTATCAGTAGGAAAATAAATTTCTTTTGATACGTTAATAATACAATTATCGACAATTGTTTGTTTTGCAATCCCTACATTGTTTGAAATTATAGGAGTATGGGTTGCCGGTGCTTCAAGCAATGCCTGCGGTCCACCTTCGTGCCTAGATGATACAACATATAGGTTGCACGACAAATACATATCTCTTAAAGTATCAATATTGACAAGCTCAAAAAAAGAAAAGGGTATGCCTACATTATTTAAACGATTAATTACATACTTTCTTCGCCATCCGCCTAATAATATGTGAATGTCTTGCTTTTGTTTTGCAATTTTTTCAACATAATCACAAAATATATCTGGCCCCTTTTCTAGCTTGGGATTGCTTGTCTCACCTTCTGAATCTCTTTGAAATGAACCAATTATAAATTTATCTTTGCCAAGTGACAGTTTTTTTCTTGCATTATGTCTATCACCAGGATACCATTTTTTATCATCAAACCAATACCCCAATAGTTTTACAGGTTTGTTTGTTAATTTTTCTACAATATTTTTCGTATAAATGTTAGGCACATGATATGCATCGATAAATTGATCTCTGAAAACAAAATTGGCATGCTTTTCTTTTGTAAACTTATTAGGCACAATATGATGTTCAGTACACACAACCTTTTTTTTCATTAATAATTGAGGATGTATGTGATTCCAACACCACCCTGCCTGTAACCATATAGCATCAGCTTCTGCAGGATTTCTTGTAGAAATATTTCCAAAATATTGATACCATTCTTCAGATATTCTATCGCATATCCAATTTTCTTTCGGCGCTAATGTATATATTTTCATAATTTACTATAAAGTTTCTATTATAGAAACGTATTTTTTTGCAACCGTTTTTATATTAATATCCTGAACAGTCGTCTTTAAAACAGTTAAATTATTCATATCTAGCAAGGGTGGTTCATAAAGTTTTATAGGTGAAAAATCCCAATTTATATCTTTTATTATTGTAGAATTTTTTCCTGCAATTTCGCTTGTGCCTCCTGATGATGCGCATATAATATTGCATCTACAGGCTCTTGCGTCGACAACTACGTTTGGACAGTGATCTAAAAATGCTAAATGTATAAAATAGTCTGCACGTTTCATTAAAGAAATGAGATTAACCCAATCTAATGTACCTACAAATATAATTCTTTCATTTTGTAAGTATTTTTTATTAATATTATTTTTTACATCTCCTGCAATGAAAAGGCAATCGTTTTTTTCTGAAAAAGATAAAAAATATTCGATATTTTCATTTAATCTTTTATGCGGTCTCCATTGTGAAGCACATAACCACAGCTTATTGAATTTTTTTAATATTTCATGTTTGAATGTAGGAATTTTATTTATTGTTTCAAAATCCGTTCCGTTATGTATTACATGTGAATTTTTATGTTTTCCAAAATATTTTTCTATAAGCGTTTTATTAAATTCGCTTTGAAATACAATTGCGTCTGCAGAATCATAAGATATCTTAATAGGAGCATTTAGTTGCTTCCAATCTTGTGATGTATTAAAATAAATCCCATCAAGACGAAGTATGTTTTTTGCTAATTTTTTGTTCGTCTGTATAAATGATAACTGTGCATCAGGATTTTCAAAAACAATTTGATGCCCTAAATTAGTAAATTCTCTAGCAAGTTTTAAACCAAAAGCGTTAGGTCCTGACAAGCTTTTAAAATTTACGTTATCAAAGTATATTTTTAGTGAAGACATATATGTAATTATACAAAATAAAATTGTAAAAGTTCAATATTATTATACAAAAATTAGACTGAAGTATTATTATAAAATTATGTCATCAAAAGATAATGAAAACGTTTCTTCAAATAGGTATGTTGCAACAATATCAGGATTAGAACTAGCAGAAAAAGTCAGAAAAGAATTGATATGGTGCACAAAATCAATATTAAGTGTTTACCTATATTTTGATAATTCTATTGCCGAAGATGATAGAATTTATGATATATATGTCTCAAATGAAATTGGAACATATCTTGATGATAATAGGTACGAAATTGCTTGTGCTGCTGCAGATAAAGTTCTTGATGAATAATGTTATTCTTGTATAAATTCAATCTCAATAATATTATCAACGTTAATATTTAATTCGTTTATTTTTTTTATTGTATGCTTAACAAGCGGATTATCTTTTTTTGGATTTTTTATAGTAAATTGTTTTACGTACAACTTTATAAAATTTTTATCATCAATTTGAGAAAAATCGATATTATTAAGTGTTACCTTAGATTCACAAAAAACAGGCTTTGATTTATGAGTGCAAATTATTGTATATGTGATATTATTCATTTATAATAAATTTTTTAAACGATTTATTTTTTTTATTAATTCAAAGCTTTTATCTACAAACATAAACTTTTTATCTAAATTAGGAATTATTTTTGATTTGTTTAAAACATAATTTTCATCAAAATCTAAAAATTTGCTTGTATATGTTTTTATCATTTCTAAATTATTTTGATGCTCAACACTTTTAATTTCTTCAAAAATTATATCTGAATGTTCTTCATTAATAAGTATTATTGATATATATTCATTAAAATTATTATTCATGCTGTTATCTGCATTTCCCACTTAGTGTTTGCATTACTGTTATATTTTGTAAAGTTTTTTTGCTCCCTTTTTGATCCAGATACTGAACCCTATTGATTCCTATACCTGGAAAATTTATACGTAAAGAACAATTAAAATTTTTTTTCATAAATCTAGTATGACAACCTGACAATAATGTAAGAAAAAATAAAATTTTAATCATCTTTATTAGAATATTTAATCGTTGCATGCGAAATAACTGTAAAGCATACTAAAAACAAGTACGCTAAACCTATATACGGGTGGTGAATTAAAAACTGTTCCATTGATATCCTCTACATAATAATAACATACAGCTACAATTTTTACATTATTTTTTATATCTTTGTTCAAATATTTTTTGTAAAATTATGCTTTTATTCTCTTTTGTTGCTTGTCCCCAAACCCAAATTGGATTGTTTTGAATACTTGAAATTTTCTGTACTAATTTTTTTGCCTTTGATACTAATGCATTTATAATATCAACATTAACTTCAGGTAATTCAATTTCAAGTTCTGTCATAACATCTAGAAGAGTTTCGTAATCACTTTCTTCAAGAGCAGTTGTTGCTTTTATATACAGCTTGTTTTTAAGTTTGTATTCATCACTTTCTGGATTTAATATAAGATTTCGATCTGGGTGAGTTAATGCTGCAATTTTTTTATATATTTTTTTAAATTTTTTAGGTATTTTTTTTTTTTTTTGATGGCTCTAATTCACGATTTGAAAGCTGGTCTTCGCCTTCATTTTGTTTTTGGGTGTACTGTTGAGGCTTTGGATTTTTTTTTCTTGCATTTTGTGCGGATTTTGATAATTTTTGAAATTCAGATGTTTCATTCTTAAAATAGTCATCGCCTAATTTGATTTTGCAATATTCGGTAAATTGTTGATCAAAATCTTTTATATAATCTTTTAATGAATCTTCGCAATCTTCTGTCTCAAGACGTAAATATTTTAGCTTAAGTACTAATTTCTTGTACTTTTTATGTTCCATTATGAAGTATATTTTTTAACAGTTTCATCAACCCATTTTTTAATGCTGGGTTTGAAAACCCACATCCAACCATACATTGAAGTTGTAAATTGTTTTACGATAGATTCTTTAAACTTTATTGATTTTGCACTTGTTTTACTGTACAGCAGGGCCTGTAATTTTATTGATTCTTCATATGCTTCTTTTTCAAATTTCATTCTAAAATATGCAATAAAAAAAGGAAAAGGTATAAGAAGATACAATATTGTAAAAAGTAAAAACGTATATTTCTTTTTTTGTCGCATATGTACTCGCTCATGGCGAAGAACAATAATTTTTGATTTATCATTCATATCATCCCAGTTATCAGGAATGTAGACTTTCTCACCTATTGTCGTAATATATCGTGACATAAAAAATTTTTGTGAATTAAACGTTATAATTCTTAATAAAACATTAAGTATTTTCATAAATAGGCTATCTGATTTTTTTACTAATTCAAACTTTGGAAATTCATTTTTAATTTCTGTCAATGTATGATTAATATTTTTTAGCTTTGCTAGCTCTTGACTTTTCATTTGTTCCCTATTTTCTGTAACTTGTTAAATTACCGTTAACTTTAATTATTTCAGATAATTTTGTTTTTGCATTTTTTTCAATTTGACATATTCTCATTCTTGTTAAATTAAATATTTTTCCTATTTCATGCAAAGTCATAGGTGTTTCTGCTGCAATTAAAACACAGTTATTAGAATTTGAATTATTTATCCAAAATTTACAATCTATTTTTTGACAACATACATTATGTTTTTTGTGTTCATAAAAACAAGTTGTATTTTCTACAATTGAATCATTTAATACGTTTAATTTTTTCATAAATTACTTATTAATTTTATCTTAATTACTTAAGAAGTATATTTATTTTTATAATATGAAAAAAAATATTTTTGTCTTAGATACAAACGTTTTAATAAGTGAACCTAATTCAATTCTAAAATTTATCGACTGCAATATTGTAATTGATCTCTCGGTCCTTAAGGAGCTAGACAATTTAAAAACACAACAAAGCGTTGTTGGAAAAAATTGCAGAAGCGTTATTCGTTTACTAGACGGCGCATCAAAATTAGGTGATATTTTTAATGGCGTCTTGTTAAAAAATAATAGTAATGTAATGATTACGCAGACTGAAAAACAAGATATTGACAAATTACCTGAAGAACTAAGAGATTCAACAATTGTTGATAATAAAATTTTAGCTTTAATGTTTAAGCTAAATAAAGAGCATAAAAAGAAAAAAATTACGTTAATAACAAAAGATATAAGTCTTAGATTACTATGCCATTCTATTGGTTTTCTTGCAGAAGATTTTACTCGTACAGATAGCGAAACAGATGCACTCTACGGAGGCGTATATAGATTAATGTTAGGACAAAAAAATATTGACAAATTCTACGGTGAAAACTGTTTAGATTTTGAAAAACTTTCTATTGATAATGATCTGCAACCAAACGAATATGTTGTGATGAAAGCTGATCAACAATCTCAGTCTGCAATTGGCAGATATTTTAAAGATGAAGGCAAAATCAAGCCAATTGTAAACTATAGAAAAGTATGGAATATACAATCAAAAAATAAAGAACAAAGTTTTGCGCTTGATCTTTTAATGGATAAAAATGTACAACTAGCAAGTCTCATCGGCCCTGCAGGAACAGGAAAAACATTATTGGCATTAGCAGCAGGTATTGAGCAGATCGTTACAAATAAAATTTATAAAAAGTTAATTGTTATAAAGCCAATTCAGTCAGTAGGAAATGATTTAGGTTATTTACCCGGAAGCATGGAAGAAAAGCTAGAACCTTGGACAGCACCTATTAAGGATAACCTGAATGTGTTGTTTGCTTCAGATCAACAGCATGATAAAAGTGCAAAAAACTTTAAAGGTACAAAAAACAAAATTCATAATACGTACCTTGAAATGTTAATTGACGACGGCCTAATTGAGATAGAGGCAGTATCGTTTATACGTGGTCGTTCAATACCAAATGCATATATTGTTATTGATGAATCACAAAATTTATCAATACATGAACTTAAAACAATCATAACAAGAGCAGGTGAAGGAACAAAGATAATCCTGACTGGTGATGTTGAACAAATTGATAATCAAGACGTAGATTCATATACAAATGGTTTGTCATATGCAGTTGATAAATTTAAGACCCACAGTATTGCAGGCCATGTCACATTAATAAAAGGCGTCAGATCTAAACTTGCGACACTAGCTGCAAAAATACTTTAAATAATTTTTATAAACATAATACTTTTATAATATATTAGTGTTTATAAAGGTTATATTATGTTTAATAAAAGTGTTTTTGAAAATAAGCAAACCATTTCGGTACCTAATAATTGTGATGTTGTTTTTGTATCAGACATGTTTGTTGAAGATTATGTCGGTGGCGCAGAGTTAACAAGCGAGGCGTTGATTAAATCATCGCCTCTGAAAGTTTTTAAACTTCGCGCAAAAGACGTTAATCTTGATACTCTAAAACAAGGAAAGGATAAGTTTTGGATTTTTGGAAATTTTACATCTATGGATTATAGATTAATTCCTACAATTGTTGCAAACATAAAATATTCAATACTAGAGTACGATTATAAATTTTGTAAATATCGTTCAATAGAAAAGCACAAAACTGTAACAGGAAACGAATGTGACTGTCATAATGATATGCATGGAAAAATTGTATCAACTTTTTTCTGTGGTGCAAAGTCATTATGGTGGATGTCAAAAATGCAAAAAGAGAGGCAAGAAAGTTTTTTCTCGTTTCTAAAAGACCATAAACATACAGAAGTATTGTCATCAGTCTTTGATTTAAATACTCTTAACAAGCTAAAAGAGCTCAGAGCAAACGATAAAGATAATAAATGGATTGTTTTAAATTCAGAAAGCTGGATAAAAGGAGCTACTGCTGCAAAAGAGTGGTGTGAAAAACAAGGGTACGATTATGAACTAGTTTGGGGTGTTGAATATGATGAAGTTCTTTTAAAGTTGTCTAAATCAAAAGGATTTGTATATCTTCCTCTTGGTGGTGATACATGTCCAAGAATGGTTATTGAAGCAAAATTATTAGGATGTGAATTGCATTTAAATGATGATGTTCAGCATAAAGATGAAGCATGGTTTGCTAGTGAAAATATTGATTCTGTTGATGAATATCTCAGAAATGCACACAAAAGATTTTGGGAAAAAACAATTAATACAATAAACGAAAGAAAAACAATAAGTGGGTACACAACAACAAAAAATTGTATTGAACAAAATTACCCTTTTATTCAATCGATCAAATCAATGCTTGTGTTTTGTGATGAAGTATGTGTTGTCGATGGTGGCTCAACAGATGGGACCTGGGAACAACTAGAGGCACTTTGTTCTTCAAGTGATAAGTTAAAAATCAAACAAGTCGTAAGAGACTGGAACCATAAACGATTTGCTGTGTTTGATGGTTTACAAAAGGCTGAAGCAAGAACAATGTGCACAATGAACTTTTGTTGGCAAATGGATTCAGATGAAGTTGTGCACGAAAATGATGGTGTTAAAATTCATAATATTATAAATAATTTTCCTACTGATTGTGATTTACTTGCTTTACCTGTAATTGAATATTGGGGTTCACTTAATAAAGTACGGTGTGATATAAACTCCTGGAAATGGCGTGTAAGTAGAAACAAAGAAAACATTACTCATGGAATACCTAAGCAGCTAAGGAATTATGACGATGAAGGAAATTTATATGCCAAATTAGGTACTGATGGCTGTGATTATATTGATTCTAAAACAGGAGAACCTATTAATTTTATGACTTTTTCTAATCCTAAGATTAATGAATTACAGCAATATGTACATGATGTTCCTGAAGCACTTGAAAAATATGAGCAATGGTTTAACAATGTAGTACAGCAGCTTCCTCCTGTTTTTCATTACTCATGGTTTAACATTGAAAGAAAAATATTAACTTATAAAAATTATTGGAGCAAACACTGGCAATCTTTATTTAATATTATGCAAGTAGATACTGCTGAGAATAATATGTTTTTTGATAAGTCATGGAGCGATGTATCTGAAAAAGATGTGAAAGAAATGACATTAAAACTAAAAAATGAAATGGGTGGTTGGATCTTTCATAGAAAAGTTGATTTTCGAGAAAAAACTAAGCACATTTCTTGCCATAAAGAACAACCTGAAAACATGATCGCCTGGACAAAAGAAAATGCCTAAGAAATATTATTGGGAAAACGATAAGGCGCATGGAAATTATGGTTACAATTTTAGGTGCACGCCAAAAGGAATACCTGGCTGGAAAGTACGTCAATTAAATTATCTCTTTAAATTTATCGAAAGTCAATTTGCATTACAGCCTAAAAAACCTCTTAAATGTCTAGATATAGGCTGTAATGCTGCATTAAATTTAGTTTTTTTTGATGAGCAGTATTATAATAAAAATAACGAATACGTTGGGTTTGACATTAATAAAACAGCGCTTGGTTTGGCAAAAGAAAATTTAAAAAAAAAAATGCAACATTAACAAAAGCAAATCTTGCAACAAAAGACGTATTATCTAAATATGACGATAATCATTTTGATTTTGCATTTGCAACTTGGGCATTAGCGCATATACCTAAGAAAAGGCAAAAAACAAAATTAATAAAGGATATTGTACGTGTTTCAAAAAACGGTATATTTTATGAAGCGTATGATCCTAAAGAATTTGATTGCATTGGTAAATCATTTATTGTTGAAGATGAAAACGACAATACAAATGTTGTTGTCTATGATGATTATCGTGTATATGATTCTATTATAAAATTACAAGAAAGAACAAATACAGACTTAGGCAATTCATCAGGATTATTTTGGTGGAATAAAAGTTAGAAGGTTTTAAATGAACAATATTACTACAAACACAAGCTTTGTTTTTCTGGTTCCGGTGTACAATTCAGAAAAAACAATTAAAAAAACAATCATGTCTGTTGTTGCTCAATCATATGATAACTGGAGAATTATCATTAGAAATGATATGTCAACAGACAACACATATGATGTTGTCGATAAATTACGAAAACAGCTTGAACTTGAAGACAAAATTCAAATAATTAATACAATAGAAAAACATGGCGAAGTTAAAAACACACTAGAAGCTGCAAAAGAAATTAATGATGAAGAAGTTATCTGTAGACTAGATGGCGGTGATTGGCTTACGGAAATTGATTGTCTTGCATTTTTAAATCACATATATCAAATGCATGATCCTGCAGCTTTGTGGACTGCTCATAGATGGGCATACACAGGAAAGAATATATCAGGACCGCTACCTCAAAATTGTACAAATGTATATGAATCGTTACTTGATAATTGGTGCACAAGCCATATGAAAACATGGCGTAAAAAATCTATGAATGGAATTAATGATGCAAATTATCGTGATGAAAATGGTGACTATATTATGATTGCTTGTGATAGAGCAATTTATTTGCCTATATTGCATAAAGCAATAAAGGAAAACAAAAAGTGCATGTTTTTACCTTTGTGCTGTTATCATTATTCTATTGATCTTGCAAAACCTGATCTGTTTACAGAAGATAGATCTGTAAGGCAGCGAAAATCTGCAGAATTTATACATAATAGAGGATATATTGACTAAACAATTGATGAATGTTTTATTATTTGCTTTCTTAAATCATAAACTGAAAATGAACAATTAAATAAAATATTATCGTATGTTTTCTTACTAAATCTATTTCCTCTACCTTGCTCAATTACCGTAATCTTGTCATTATTCAATGACTCAACAATTGAAATCTTTCTTGTTTCTTTTCCTGATTTTTGCATTTTTGAATAAAAAACAATATCACCTACATTAATAGACGATAATTTATAATTTGTTTTGCATAATTTTTTTAATTCAGTAAAAACATTATTTATCAATTTTTCATTTTTTAAAGTAGATAATTCACGCTCTGTATATACTGGATTGTCATCTGATACTTCATCAAAAGAGTTATTAACTAATTTTGTATTTCTTATTCCTACATTGTGCAGCAAACATTGTAGCATGTCAACAGTGCAATCGTACGTTTTCCACGTATTTGTAAAGCGTGCTATATACGAGATTGTTTCTTTGTTTTTTGATTCAGATATATAAAAGTTAACCAGTTTTACAATTTCACTCCTAAACCCTTGTTCGTTAGTGTAACGTAAACCATTTGTTAGATTTAGTTTTTCTTTTGGATTACCGACGTCTGCATCCCAAAGTGCGCCGGTTTCTTTGACTTTTTGCTGTAAAGCATAAAATTTTTCAAGCTTTTTTAAATTTTTTGATACTGTTGAACGTTTTACTTGCATAATACACCTGTATATTTTATATATTATTTAATGAAAAAATTAAATAAACAATATAAACCAGGCGATATTGTAAAAATAAAATCGCCAATAAATAATCATGTTCATAATGATTATTGTAACTGTGGGATAATAGTATTGTTATTAGAACCTCATAAAGATCCTAATATGCATTTAAAATACAAAAATGCAATGAAAAAACTAACAAGTAATCAAATTACAAGAAAAGATTATCCAGTTTGGTTTGATCCTAAAGAAACATGGACTGTTTATAATTCAAAAAAAGGATTCATACCCCTTACTGAATCATGGATGTCTAGGCTATAATGTTCATAATATCTCTTTTTTTTGATTCTGCAGTATAAACGCGGCGCCTAAGAGATGAGCTAGAATAATTGTGATTTCTTGTATTAAAAATTACTTTTATAGGTAAATCATGCCCAGTAAATTTTTTATCTTTCCAATCTGATCCAACTATTCTTACATCAGGTGTTAAAAGTTGAAGCAGTGAGTAAAGATCTTTTTCAGTTGAATATGCGTAAATTTTGTCAATATATTTTATTGATTCAAGCATAATTCTACGCTCTTCAAGTGTTTGAACAGGTTTGTTTTTGTAATTACGATCAGCAGACGGATCTTTTTGTAACCCAACAATAAGCGTATCACAGTAGTTTTTACATTCTTTTAACATTAATGCATGCCCTGCATGCAAAAGATCAAATGATCCGCACGTAAAACCAATAATATTATTTACACTTTTTTTGTTTTGTTTCATTTTGACTAGCGTTTATTTGTTTATTGTACATATAAGAATAAAGCAGCAGGGCAACAAAAATTGAGATGACTTTATAATTGAAATTAACGGTTACAAGATCGTATAAATATTTTTTAATCTTTGTCAGCATATTATTTCTATAACGTTTTTTGATATAGGTATTATTTTTGATTTTCCTGATAAATTTCCAAAAAAAGCCATCACAATTGGAGCTGTATTTTTTGCGTAAATATCATCAATAAATGCGTAATCTGTTGTCGGATACAACCCAAAATCAATAACAACTCCAAAATTTGATGTTAACTTGTTTTTTATTAAACAGCCTTTATAAAGTTTTTGTTTCATATTATTATTCAGATATTATAATAATTTAATCATTGGGTGATGTTTAAAACAACGAGGCTCATATTTTTCTTTGCCTCCTATTTCAATAATTTGTTTATTATTTTTTGTACTCTTTTTAAACGTATATTGTGCATCATTTCCGCATATTGTGCATACAGCAGTGCACTTTTCGACATGCGTTGCCCAAGGTAATATTTGTTTTATTTCATCAAACATTGTTAATTGCGCAGAAAGATCAAGCGTTGATATTACAACGTTGTAATTGTTGCAATATGCACTAATTAGTGCCGTTGATAAATCTTTTATCATAAATAATTCATCAACTGCAATAACATCAAATTTTTTTAATTTGTGTTTTTTAATATAATCAAATATCTCCGCCCCACTAGAAATTGGTATTGCAGGAAACTGCCATCCTGAATGTGTTACAATACATTCTTCTGAATATCTATTGTCTAATTTTGGTTTAAATGCAATAATGTTTTTATTTTTAAAACGATATTTTTCAAGTTTCATCAAAAGCTTAGATGTTTTTGATGAAAACATAGGGCCTGTATAAACTACAAGTTCATGTAACATTAAGATAATATACAATTATTCTTTGTATTCATAAAACCTTTTAAGCCTATTTGGTTTGTAATTTGGTTTTTCATGAAACCAAAATTTATCATTTTCATATTTTACACGTTCATCATCCCATTGACAGCAGCTTAGAAAGCCTAACAAATCATTGTATGTCATTGTGTTTTTGCCATTGTAGTATTTTGACATAATTGAATTTTTACGATTTATATGAGGTATAAATAGCGCATGACCAAGTTCATGAATAAGAACATTACAAAACTTATTTGCCGAACCAAGCCTATCCATAACCATTAATATTACGTCTGGCTGTGAATAAAATGCATATGCATATATGATCGTGTTTTCTGAATAATCGATTTGTTGTATTAATTTTTCTTTTGAATTTGATCTTAATATTACTATGGTATTAAAATTATTATTATCTTTATAAATATCGTCTAGTTCGTTATCAACAATAGTATAATCAAACAAGTGACAAGTTGCATGTTTCCATTCGTCTAGCGCGTTTATTATTTCTTTTTTTTCAAAATCACTAAAATCTTTATCAATTTTAATGCGTCTATGCATCATTGTTGGTAATTGATTATTAAATTTATTTGTTTTTTCAATATGAATTGCAAAACATACTATGATTATAAAAATTATAGTAAATGCTATTGCCATTAATAATAAATCTAGCATTGTATTCAAACCATGGAGGTTATCTTACAAAATCAATTAATGTGTTCCTATGTATATAGAAGTTTAAGTGCATAGGCGTTGCCTTATATAAATAAGAACATATACCGACAAGCTTTCCGTCTTTTGTAAATGCTCCGCCACCTGAGTTACCAAAATAAATAGGCGCTGATATTTGCAAAACAGATATATATCCTGTGCCAATATCGTCTTTTCTAATACCTGAAATATGACCGTATGCATATGTGTATGGTACACCAACTGTATGACCAATTGCGTGTATTTCTTGCCCAACAGTTAATTCTTCTTGTGATATCTCAACAAAGTACTTTGAACTATGATGTTTTTCGACACTTATAAGTGCTAAATCATTTAATTCGTCAATCTTGATAACAATTCCAGATCTTGCATATGTCATATCAAGTGTTCCGGATCTTTGGTTTGAAGGAATATCGTTCTTTTTTAGAAACAACATTCTTTTATTTAACAGTTTTTCATCTTCATTGTTTTCAAGTTCTTCTTCTGTTGCTTGTGATGTCACAAAACCTTGAACACAATGATGTGCAGTTAAAATCTTAGTAGCACTAATCCAAACACCACTGCAATAAACACGAAGCTGCGTACGGCTGCACTTTTCTAGGCTTCCTGAACTGCACTTTGGCATAACCAACGCAACAGTCGATTGTTGCAGGTAGTCAATTGTTTTTAAATCCTGTAAGTCACTAGGCGACATTCCTGCCCTAGCGTTCATTTGACAACTAAATAATAATAAACAAAATAATAACGTAACTACTTTTTTAAGCATTGCAATTCCTCAAATTAAATGATATATTTAAGCAATGCAAATATAACACCCGTAAGAAACTGAACTCCCACCCAAACAGTTATTGCAACAGTTTTAAATTTTAAAAGTCCGTTAACATCTTCAACCATTTGCTTGACTTGTGCCAAGCTTATATTTGCATCGCGCTCTTTTTGCCAAAGTTTAAGCTCAGCTACATCTTCACGTAAATTACCAAGTTTTCCAATTTCTTCCTTAATATCTTGGTTAACTGCGCGAAGAGACTCATAATTATCGTTTAATCTTTCGAGTTCTTTTAAAACGTGCTGTGACCATTGTGTCCATGTATTAGGATCATTCATTGTCTTGATTCACAATCTTGTTAATTTCTTGTAGAATTGTCTCAGGGGTTTTATTTTTTGCATTAAGCAATTGTTTTATATTTTGTATTTTTACTAGAGAATAATAATTTTCTAACGATTCTTTACATAAATCATTTGTTAGTTTTTTTAAATTCTCTAAATTATTTTTATTTTGAGACTGCTTTGACATATCCCCTAAAAAATAAATATAAACAAACGATTAATTTATTTAAAAGATTCATTAAAATGTTTTGCTAGTAATTTAATTAAATCCGTAATACCATTCCATCCTTCGTCAACTGCAGACGCAGGATATGCAATTTCTAGTTCGGCAGTAATATCTGCAGAAGGTTCATTTGAAACATCATATACATCTTGTGGATATGCTACGCAACCAATAAATTTTGAACTAGTTATATCTCTTTCAGTTAGTTGGTAACAGTTTTTTTCGTTTCCACCCAATGTTCTAAAACTTTTTCCATCTTCCCTGGTTTCTGTTTCAACTCTTGCAACATGTCTCCACCAAGACGTGTTAGATTTTCCAGGTACAGAACGATCAAATATTGCAAGATCACCTTTTTGCATTGTGTATTTTTTATTTCTAATATCTTCAGCACTTTTCCAGCTTCCAAGCTTCATTGAATCCTGTATTAGTTCTACGACTCCAGCCCGATAACCATGAGGCATTTTTTCATCTTTTAGTAAAGACTTCTCCATTGCAAAACATGCGGAAACAGAGCACCAATTTCCTGACGTTAGTCCTAATTTTGTTTCTTTGCCTTTGATATTTCTTGTTACGTTTTTAAAATATTCTTTTATTTCAGGCCCACCATTACTTCCGTCTGGTTGTTCTCTGACATTTTTTGCCTTTTCAGATAATGAAAAATATAATGCTCGTTCGCCTAAGGATTTGGTAGGATCCTGCCAAGGCAAAGTTTTTAACTTTGTAGGATTATCTAACGCACCTACGGTTTCATTTCCAACGACTCCATCAACAGCTAATCCATTATCAAGTTGCCACGCCATTGTTGCTTGCTCTGTTTTTTTACCAAAGTGACCATCGGCACCGGCATTTCCTAGATCATATCCTTTTGAAATAAGAAGCTTTTGCCACATTTTTACGGTTTTATTTTTTGAATCTAATTTTACAGGCAGTTCCCACGTAGAATGATCATCTGTTACATTATTATTTTCTTTTGTGAGTTTGCGAGTATTTATTCCAAAATTTTCTAATGTTTTTTCTAATAATTTTGCAAAAACAATTGTTGCTTGTTTTGAATGTGCGCTGGCATTTTTTCCTTCATAGGAGTATACTTCGCAATTACCTGACACCATCAATGCAGGATTTTCTATTGTTCCTTTATGATCAAGCGGAAACCCTGTTATGAGTTGCAATGTTTTCTTTGTGCTTGAAAAAGTAGGAGGGACTATTTGCGTATGAGAAAATATTGCTGATGCACTTTTGTTTTTTGCAAGCTGACAATATTCTTTCCATGGCTGTACTTGCCAAGTTTGCGGTGTTAAGCTACAATGTGTACCATCTGCGACAAATATACTATTTGGTATCTCATTGTTGATTAGTAGTGTTCTTGGGGCCTGCCCTCCTGCAGAAAATGCACCAACAATAATTTTATCAACTTCAAAACCTAATTTGTTTGTTGCCCACAAAACAGCGGATTCAAGGCTTGCTATGCCTATTTTATGATTTTGAGATATTTTTGTATATCTGGACGTTGGCGTTTTTGTGTCGTTGATAATACATACATTATCAGGCGTTAATTTAATCAACTCTGCATCGGCATATTCTCCGATATAATAACAAATAACAAGATGCCTAGTTTTACCGCTACCCTTTTTTACAATTCTAAAATTCATATTATCTCCATATTGTATCTAAATATGAATAAAATATAAAAAATCGTAATTAAAGACCAAACGTATAATCTACACCAACCTTTACTTTAAGCGAAGGTATTCCAACTTTATCGGCTAATTTATGTTTTACCATTTCTTTTGGCGTTAAGTACCAATCAGCCCGACCTTTTTTGTGTACAATGTTCCAAAAATATTCGTCATCTTTTCCTGCTGCTATGGCCATTTTTTTATAAATCAGCTTATTAAGTCGCTCAACTTCTTTTGCACTTGATTTAATTTCCTCTGCTTTTCCAAGAGATTTCGTGGAAACATCGTGAATCATGACTGTTGCATGTGGTGCAACGTACCTGTATCCTTTTGTTCCACATGAAGCTAGTACTGCTCCGCACGACATTGCTTTTCCTTCGACAACTGTTGCAACAGGTAATTCCGATTTTTTTATCATATCAATCATATTCATTAATGAATATACTTGCCCTCCGTATGAATCAATAAAAACAGGTATTACTTTTTGTCCTGTGTTATGCGCTCTTATCATGCTTGACACAAACTCTTTTGCACTAGTTTCATCAAATTTATTGACAGTTACGATTACAGGAAGAGATAAAAAATCATCAAGTTTTTTTGATTTAATTCTGTTATCAATATCATACTTTATATACATTATTGTAGCTTTCCTATTTGTTTAATATAATATATAACGTTGATTGATGAATATAAAAGAATGAAAGCCATAACAGCAGAAACTGCACTCAAAAATGATGCAATGTTAGGTTTATCGTACCACCACAATGCAGAAGAAAATACGACAAACATTCCAAAAATAGGCGTTAATATAGATTTTACGTTTGCGTAAAAATCAAGTTTGTCAACTAAATGGACTAATTTTTCAAGGTTAATATTAATTTTTATATTAAAATCATCATTGTTCATTATTATTCTTAATACTAAGATATTTTTTCTTAATAACCTTTCTAATTCCTGGGTTTACCTGTAATACATGTGGTAGTAATTTATGACGAATTAAATTTCTTCTATATTTAACTTCTTTATTTGAAGGATCATTAACGTGTTGAATGTTTTTTCTTGCAGCCCAATTTAAAATTTTTGATTTTTCTGTAATTAAAAGTGGTCTAATTACGTTTTTGTTTTCAACTGGAATCAATTTGCTTTTACCATGCAAAGAAGAAAATACCCACCATTCAACTGCATCATCTAAATGATGTCCTGTAACTACTTTGCCTTCAAGTGAATGAAAAAGTTCGTACCGTTCATCTCTCCAATATTCTTCACATGACTTTTTAGCATTACTTTCCTGATAAGAATTTATTTTCTTTACGATTAAAGGAATATTGTTTTTTTGTGCAAAACTTTTTACAAAATTATACGCATCATCTGCATGCTTAGTTCCATGATGTACGTGAACAATTGTAAATTTTTTCTTTGATCCTAACATAAAATCGCACATTACCATAGAGTCAACGCCGCCTGAGCATGCAATGTAAGAATTGTTAGGAATCATTTGCAATAATCGTAGCATTGTTTTATTATAACAAATTACATGTCATTTTTCACATATATTTCTTTTTCTTGAATAAATTAATATTATCAGCAAAAACATTAAAAAAAAAGATTTATTATTTTTTTCATAAGAAAACGAACATCTACCCATAGGATGCACACTCATGTTTTTTGATGAAGATATATTTTTTGTCAAAAGCCCTATGTATTCATCACGAATCCAATTTGAATATTTTCCGTCGAGCGTATATATTCCGCCACCGCTGCAATATTTGTTATTTCTAGGGTATGCAGTTATTAATCGTGATGCAACACCAATTATATATTTTTGTTTGTTGTGTACTACGTAAAAAGATGATCCTGAATCACCATAGCATATGTTTCCGACATCATCTTCATTTTCACCTACAGTTATTTCGTTATCATTAATATCTGTCACAACACTATGTGTGTACCTTAAATTTCCTGCGCCACCTATACGACTGTTTCTTCCGAATCCAACAAGGGTAATTTTCTTTCCTGGTTTTAAAACTAAATCATATAATTCAGAACTTAGAATTTTTATTTTTGTATCTATAAAGACAGGTTTTGATAAAAGAAGTATAGCAATATCATTCCAGTTTGCAAATCCTGGTTTTTTTTCAAATCCATGATGAATCGACATTGACGTTACAGGTACAATATTATTGCATAAAATTTCATTATCACACCCATGAATTATATAAAATTCCTGGTCCAACATATCAGTGACACAATGTGCCGCAGTCATAACAAGATCGTGTGATATTAATGTGCCAGAACAAAAAAGCCTTTTATTACTGTTTAATATACCAACTGTCAAAGGAAATAATTTTGGATCAGCATTATTTCCTCCGACAATTAAACTTTTTTTGTTAACATGTTTTACATGTCTTACATTTGAATAATTACTGCAACCTATAGAAAGTAATGCAATAAAAATAATTGATAGTCTTCTAACTATCCCGCCACAAGTTGTTACTAGCATAAGTTAATACTTCCTCTGCAGAATCTTCATCATACCCATATTCATTCATCATCGTCTGGACCATATCGGTATATTTCTTTTTCTGCTTATCGTCACGTGTTTTGCTTTTTGTAACAATACGAGCCATTGACTTAACTGAACTCATTAAGTAAGTTTCAATTGCTTCTTGAAGAGGTTTATAACTGTTATAGTTTATATTTTCACCTCGTCTTACTTTTGCAAACATATAAGACGTAACATCATGTCTGAAACCTTCTTTTGAACTTCCTGAGATTCCAATCTGTTCTTCGATTGTTCTCATAAATTCTTCATCCGGTTCTTTTTCCTCTTTTGTAATTTTATCTTTCAACAATGTTTTTGTTGTAAATGCCTCTGCATTATCAAGATATGTATCAAATAGTGATTGTGCCTGTTCTTCATATGCAGTAATAAAAGCTTTTGCAATTTCAGTTTCTAATATTTTGAGATATTCTTCTCGAACTGTTTTTTGCAATATCTCTAGGCAGTTTTTCTTGAACTCTTCGTTTACAATTTGTTCTTCTGTTTGCTTTATTAATGCATCCATGATAGACATTGGCGTTATCATATTCTTATCTGAGTCAGATAAAGCATTGTCAATTGCTTTCATTACAAAACGCGTAGATATACCTGTCATGCCCTCGTTTTGTGTCTCTTTTCTTAGATCATTAATATCGATTGATTTTACCCTACCACTTTCCAAGATGTCATCGCCGTTATAAATTTTCATTTTTGTTAAAAGATCACACTTTTGTGTTGGCTTGAGTCTTGATATAACAGAAAACATACTAGCAATCTTAATTGTATGCGGCGCAATATGTGAATTAAAATCAGAAAGTTTAAGAAGTTTTTCATAAATCTTTACTTCCTGATCAAGTTCTAAAACATATGGAACATTAATTTTTACTATTCTATCTAATATTGCTTCGTTTGTATGCTCAGATTGAAATTTATTCCATTCCGCTTCATTACAATGAGATAATAAAACACCATCAAAGTATATCATTGCATTTTTTCCAGGGCTAGGAACTCGTTTTTCTTGCGTTGCTGTAATCATTGTGTGTAAAAATTCAATTTCATTTTTAAACACCTCAACAAATTCAACAATCCCTCTATTTCCTACGTTAAATGCTCCGTTTAATGACAAAACTCTCGGATCATCTTCAGGATATAGATCTAATTTTGATATATCTTCTGAGCCAATTAACACTGAAACATCTTGGCTGTTTGCGTCCATAGGTGGAATTGATGCAATTCCTCTTCTTGCTCGTTGTGAAAATGTTGATTGAGCAATTACAACGTTTTCATATTCATTTCCGTATTCATTAACAAGATTATGACGACATACAGGACATAAATCACCTTCGATTTTAACACCAAGCATTTCTTGAAATTCATCTCTTAAACTGCGCGGTACTAGATGCAATGGCTCTTCTTGTATTGGGCATTCTTTAATATGATAAAATGGCTCTGCTAAGTTTTCCAAAGCTGACTTTATATGTTCTGTAAGCGCAGATTTTCCTGCTCCGACAGGGCCCATTAATAATAAAACCTGTCGGCTTTCTTCACCTCGTAACGAAGCAGAGCGCAAAAATCTCATTAATTTTGATATTACTTTCTCAGTTCCAAAAAAATGACTTGAAAAATAATCATAAACTTTAACTTTTTCAGAATTAAATACTTTTGAAAAACGTTTATCGCTTTGCTGTATCTCTGACATACCTCGGCTCATTATCGCATCATATAATATTTTATGTGACAATTTTACTGCAGAGTTGTCTTTACTAATTACATCAAGGTAATCAATAAATTTTCCTTCAAACTTTTCTTTCTTTTTTGAGTCTCGTTGTTTTTTGATAATTTTTAAAAATTCTGATTTTTTTGTCATCGCCCAGCCTAATATTTAGTTAGATTACCTGTATATAAATAATAAATAAGTCGTTGTTTGTTTTAAAATATTCGTTTATAAATTAAAGTCTCATAATTTTTTTATTATTCATTGTTTTTAATTCAACGCCTTCTGCCCAAAGAGTTCTGGCATGATCAAGTGTTTTTTGTGCGTAAGATAGTTCTAGTTCTCTACCATCAAATTCGTGTGCAAGATAAAGTCGCTTGCTTGGATTAACGTTTTCAACATAAATTTTTGGCATTGAATTAATACCAATATTTTTTATTAAATGTTTTTTAACTCGCTGCCAACCTTTTTCGTCTGAAACATCAATTACTTTATAACTTTCATCAAATTTTGCATATGTAAATAAATTTAAATCACGACAAATCTCAATATCTAAATACTGCCTAATAAATGATTCATCATTCATAGACGACCTTGCTATAAAACACTCTTCCAGCCCATATAGTTTCTCGATATGTTTAAACATATAGAATCCTAAATAATATGGGTTTATTTGGCCTACATGCGGAGCTACGACTTGATTGTGAGATTTTAAAAAAGGCAAGTGATATTTTTCAGGTAATTTTAATTCATTTAAAATTCGATAATGCCAGTAACTTGCCCAGCCTTCATTCATAATTTTTGTTCTCATTTGAGGTATAAAATACATTGCATGTTCACGAACAATTGATATGATATCTTTTTCCCATTCCTCTAGTGATGGTGAATGTTCTACAATAAATCCTAGTAAATCATAATCATATTCTAAAGGTACTTTTGATAAATCAAAGTTTTTATACTTATCTGTTTTATCTTTTTTTATTTTTTCAATATATTGACGCCTTAATTCTTTATGCGATATTCGTTTTTTATATGTTGAATAATTTTGAAATTGAAGAGCATGACAAGAATCAACTATTTCTTCAAGCCTATCACTGTCAATGCTAGGATCTTCTTGGTATTTTTGAATTCTTTTTTTATAATTCTTAAACTTTGAGACAACGGTATTTGGACTTGTATGTTTAAATGTTGTATTGTTTTTGAAAAAGTCAGAATGCCCAACACAATGTGCCATAATCAAGATCTGCAAATATGCAGGATTTTCAAGCATTAAATATGCTATCGATGGATTTGAATTTATGATCAATTCGTAAGGTAATCCCTGCATTCCTGAATTATATAACTGATGTGTTCTTTCAAATGATTTTCCAAATGACCAATGATCATAATATGTAGGCATTCCATGATATGTCATGTTTCCTATCATTTCATAATAATCACAAGTTTCATAGATAATAGGGAACCAATCAAGATTGTATGATGATGCGAGATCACAAATTTTGTCATCCCATTTTTTTAATAACTCAAAATCCCAATCAGACATTTTCACCGCCAAATAATTTTTTAAAGCAGTCCCATACTTGTTTCTTTTCAAATATTTGAAACATTTTAAATTTTTTATTAGAAATTTTTTGATAATTTAATGATAATCTACTATTTACATCACCGTAGTATAGCAATGTTCCTGCATGGCGTGATTGAACTTCAACATAACAAAATAATTGTGATAAATCAATTAGTTCTTGTGCTTTTTGAAGCGTCTTACCCATGTCATACGACCAATTATCGCCGTCTGACGTCTGAAAAATATAAATGTTCCATAATTCAGGATGATATCGTTTGTGAATAATTTCTTGGCACTTTTCTAGTCCTGATGAAACCATCGTTCCGCCTGATGAAGCTCTAGTAAAAAATTGTTCTTCATTAACTTCATTTGCTTCTGTGTCATGTGAAATAAATACGAGCTCAACATTTTGATACTTGTGTTTAATGAATTGAAAAACTAAGAAATCAAATGTTTTTGCAAGAAACTTTTTTTCTTTATCCATAGAATAAGAGACATCCATAATAAAGAATATTACGGCATTACTTGATTCTTTTTGTTTTGGTTTTATGTGTTTATACCTTAAATCATCTTGATGAAATGGTACTCGCTCATCTTCATCAAATTCACCGTTTTGTTCTTTTATTCTTTTTAATGCTTTGCGACGCTTGATTTTCTTTTTTATAGTTTCTTTTTTATCAAGCCTTGGTCTAATGCCTTTGCTGCGGTAACCATGTCTTTGGTATTTTTCTGTAAAGATGTTTTTTATTCTTTTTTTATCAAGGTCAGGTAATTCAAATTCATCAAATAAATAATACGCTAATTCTTCAAGCGTTATTTCTACTTCATAAAATTCATCACCTTTTTTATTTCCTGCTTTGTCACCTTGGCCTTGTTGTTGTTTTTTTGTTTTTCCTATTGTTTGGCCTTGTTCAATTTCTCGATTTTTTGCAGTGCCTACTTGTTTATTGTTACTGTTATCACCATAAATAAAACGATACTCTTTTATTCCTCTTACGGGAATTTTTATTTTTTTATCTTTACTTTCACCAATTATTGTCTCATTAGAGACAATATCGTGTAAACCGTCTTTTATTGCTTTTTCAATTTTATTTTTATGACGTCTTCTATCACCTGCAGATCTATCTGCTGATGTACTATGCTTTTTAAAAATTGACATACATTAATAAATATCAGTTACAGTAATTCATACAATGGTAAAGTAATAAATTCATAAAATTTAGATATATCAACACAAACATCATTAAGAATATCTATAACATTATGATACAGTTTAACATCATTCGGATCTTTGATATCTAATTCAGATGCAACTATTTGTGATTGAGCATTTATTAATTCACTTACAAGCTCTTCAGTAACCTTGGTACCGTCATCAAGAATTACAGAGTGTTTAACCCATTGCCAAATAATTGTACGGGATATTTCAACAGTTGCAGCATCTTCCATTAGATTGTTAATTGGTACACATCCCTTGCCTTTTACCCAATTAAACATGTACCTTAGGGAAACATCAATGTTATTTTTTATTTCATCAATATCTTTTCTTCCTGTAGGTACTATTAGCAAATCTTCTGCACTAACATTGACATCGTTTCGTAAATTGTCAATTTGGTTTGATCCTGTAACGTTTTTATTAAAAATATCTCGAACAATATCAATTAATCCTGGATGTGCTACCCATGTTCCATCATGACCATTTGTTACTTCCGTTAATTTATCGCTTTCTACAGATTTAAGCGCAGTAGCATTTTTAACTTCATCATTCTTTACAGGAATAAACGCAGACATTCCACCAATTGCATGGGCACCACGTTTATGACATGTTTTTACTAGCAAATTAGAGTAAGAGCTCATATTGTGTTTAAGCATTGTCACATCAGTACGATTAGGCATAACAAAGTTAGGATCATTTCTATGCTTTTTGATAAAGCTAAAAATATAATCCCACCTGCCACAGTTTAATCCTGCAGAGTAATTGCGTAACTGAAACAATATTTCATCCATTTGAAAAGCAGCCGTTATTGTTTCAATCAGCACAGTTGCTCTAATTATATAAGATGGTGCTCCAAGCTCCGCCTCTGAAAATTCAAATATATCATTCCAAAGTTTTGCTTCTTCATGGCTTTCAAGCTTGGGTAGATAAAATGCAGGTGTTTTATTTTGAATATATAGCTCTTTTCCGTTGTTAAAAAAGTACATACCAAAGTCAAATAAAGAAGCTGCAATCGGAGTATCATTGATAAGAAAATTCTTTTCCTTCAGATGTAATCCTCTAGGTCTTACAAAGAGTGTTGCGACGTTCTTATTTAATGAGTATGTTTTGTTTTTTATAGGATTATAAAACGTAATTTCTCTGCGAACTGCATCAAACATATTGGCTTGGCCATTAATTACATTTTCCCACGTTGGCGAATTCGAATCTTCAAAGTCAGCCATAAATACATCTGCACCTGAATTAAGTGCATTTATAACCATCTTTCTATCAACAGGGCCTGTTATTTCAACATGCCTTTTTGTAATATCTTTAGGTATACTGTTTACAGTCCAGTTACTTTCACGTATGTTTTTTGTTTCTTCAAGAAAAGCCAGTGAATGTCCGTGATTTAATTTTTCTTGAACAGTGCTTCTTTTCAATAATAGCTTATCAATTCTGTGTTGAAATTTATCAAACAATTTTACAAGAAATGAAACGGTGTTTTTGTTTAAAACGATTTCTTGTGATTCAGTTGTTGGTACAGGAAACTTTACATTTAAGGGCATGTTTAATGTCATGTTTCTCATAGATTTTTCCATTAAAATTGCTCCGCTTCTGTCGACTCTTTTAATGCTACAGTTGATGATTCACCGCCAGAAATTGTAGTTGCGACAGCATCAAAATATCCTGTTCCTACTTCTTGCTGATGCTTAACCGCAGTATATCCCGACTGTTCTGCATCAAATTCACGATTTTGAAGATTTGAATATGCAAACATTCCAGTCTCTTTGTATTCTGAAGCAAGTTGAAACATTCCAAAATTTAATGAGTGCCAACCAGCAAGTGTAACAAACTGAAATTTATAACCCATATTGTTTAGCTCAGCCTGGAATTGTTTTAATTCTTCTTCTGATAGATGCTGCCTCCAATTAAAAGAAGGTGAACAATTGTACGCCAACATCTTTCCTGGAAATTTTTCATGTATTGCGTCTGCAAACGCCTTTGCCTGATCAAGATTTGGTTTTGAAGTTTCCATCCAAAGAAGATCTGCATAAGGAGCATATGCTAACCCTCTTGCAATTGAACGATCTAATCCTGTGCCCCCTAGATGAAAAAATCCTTCAGGAGTTCTTTCTCCTGTGATAAATTGTGCATCATATGGATCAATATCAGATGTGATTAATTTTGCGCTATCTGCATCAGTTCTGGCAATTAATACTGTTGGTACTTCTAGAACGTCTGCTGCAAGACGAGCAGCAGTTAGGGTTCGGACAAAATGGCCTGTAGGAACAAGTACTTTGCCTCCTAAATGACCGCACTTTTTTTCACTTGCTAGTTGATCTTCAAAATGAATACCTGCAGCACCTGATTCGATCATTGATTTCATTAATTCAAACGCATTAAGGTTTCCTCCAAATCCTGCTTCGGCATCCGCAACAATTGGTGCGTACCAATCAATTTCTGACTCACCATTTTTAAGTTTATCAACTTGGTCTGCTCTTGTGAGTGCATTATTAATTTTTTGAACAAGAGTAGGAACACTATTGACCGGATACAAACTTTGATCTGGATACATTGTATTCGCAAGATTTGCATCTGCTGCAACTTGCCAGCCGCTTACGTATATTGCTTTGAGTCCTGCACGAACAGATTGAACGGCTTGATTACCTGTTAGCGCACCAAGCGCAGCCGTTCTGTTATTTTGGCGCAACATATTCCACAGTTTATTAGCACCTCTTTCTGCCAGTGTGTGTTTTTGTATGACAGAAGGTTGTAGACGTTTTACATCTTCTGTAGTATAATTACGCTTAATTCCGTGCCATCTTTCAGTCATAAATTAATTCCTTGTAAAATTTTTATAATAAAGACAAAACTCTATTAGCTGCTTGGATAGGATTCGAACCTATATAGGGCGCATTAACAGTGCGCTGCCTTACCTATCGGCCACCAAGCATTATTGTTATTCTTCTATAAATTCCTTACTTAATTTTATCCACTTTTTTGTATCTGTATAAAAATCTTTCCAAGAAATTCTCATTAAATCCCATCCTTCTTTTTTGAGAACTTTGTTTTTTCTTTTATCTCTTTCTATTACTTCATCAAAACGTTGATGTTGCTGGCCATCTATCTCTATACATTTCTTTTTATGAGGCCAGGCAAAATCACATGAATAAATTGACACTGGGAATTCTCTAATATATTTTTTGTCTATAAATTCATTTTCAATCACATCCATAAAAAATTGCTCTGGCCAGCTTGGTCTATTATTCCAGCGCGATTTCCCAATATTCCAAGCTCTTCCATCTTCATGTGCTTTTTTCATTGATGAAGATATTTTATCTCTTGTTTCCTTAGTTATTTTTTGTTTTTTTGCAGCTTCGCTTAATTTTTTTCTTGTAGAATCTTTAACAACCCATTTTTTGCCATGCTTTGTATATTGGTTTCCACCTCTTTTTCCGTAGTGGGGGTTATTTTTTCCCGACATATCTCTTCGGTCTGGATTCTTTTTACAATATCTTTCATGATTACGTAATGAGTTTTGATTTTTTTTCTCAGAATTACAAAATCTACAGTTTAATTTCTCCATACACTAACTATAGGTTGAACAGGTGACTGTATAAAACTATTTTGCATGCTCTACCAATTGAGCTACATCCCAATATTTTTTTGATATAGAATAATATTAAAATTGGTATGACTGTATAATATAAATTTTAATATTATATCTCGGATTCAAGTTCAGAAAGAATATCTTCTAGCAATAAATTTGGTACTTTATCAATTATTAAATCAAATATATTTTCAAGCCCATATTCATCAATAAGCTCTTCTATTCTTTTTCTTAAATCATCTGTTAAACTATTATCAAGTTCAAACTTATCCATTACTCACCCTTTTATAAAAAAAAACAATACATTGCTGTATTGTTTTTAAATATACACTTTTATGTATAATATTTTTTATCTAAAGTAAACCATGAGCACGTGCAAGCCATAGTCCTGTAACAACTGCACCGCCAACCGCGAGCTTTACTTTGTGTGTTTTTGCCCATTCAAGAGCTTTGTGTAGACGTTCTTTCATAATGAAATCCTCCTGATTATAATTATACGTATAATCTAAAATGTTAATCATTCAGGAGATGTTTCGTACCATTGATCGGATACATGATCGTATTTCAATATAAAAGTAGGTTCAAATCCATTATGAAAATATATAACAATTTCATTATTTTTTATTATATATAGTGCGCCGTCAATCCTGTCATATTCATCATCAAGATCTTTAACATTTTTTCTCCAAGCTTTAAAAGCACTAGGAAATCGTTGTTTGAATTCTCTTTCAGATATATGTTTTTTATCATCGTTAATGACACTTATATCATTAATAATTTTATGATTTTGTTTTGATTCAGTAAAAACAAATTTATACGCAAAAACAAGCAGTATTGTAAACATCATTAACAATATTACAAATAAAAGCAATATTATCTTTTGAAAAATTAATATTCTTAAGTTATTGCTTTTCTGTAATTTAACAAGCAAACTGCTTGCTTTATGATTATTTTCACGTAGAATTTTCAAGTTTATCAAGCTCCGCTTGTAGCATTGATTGCGTTAACTTTATTCAACATTAATTTTTTGTTTTAGCATTTCGTTTGAAAATTCAATTTGAATCATGTGCCCATCTTTTGTTGATCTTTTTAAATCATGGACTTTTATGTTGTTATCTTCAAACATATCAACAACAGAATGATAACCAACCCTAAATGGAATACATAGGCTTAATTTAAATGAATTTTGTTTTTTTGACATTTTATTTTATACTTAAAGCGTGAAACTGAGCCAACGATAGGAGTTGAACCTACGACCGGCTGATTACAAATCAGCAGCTCTACCATCTGAGCTACGTTGGCATATTATTATATATTACAATTTTTTCAAATGTTTATTATCTTTTTCCCACAACCTTTCAAAAAGATAATGCAAAATTGTCATAACAATTAACAATTACAATATTAGCGGCTGCTGAAAGTATTTTCCGCGTAATGACTTTTTTTAAATTTTGCACTATTCAGGTTCTTTATTTTCAACAAATTCTGCATCAATAACGTTATCGTCTTGTTCATCAGTGTTATTTTTATCTTGTTGGCTATAAAGGTTTGCAGAAATACTGTGCATTTTATCATTAATTTTTTGCGTCATATTTACCATTTCATCGTAATCTGATTCTGATGATTTTTCTTGGCCTTGCACTAATAAATCGTTCAATTCGCTGATGTCATTTTCTGTTAACTTATCTTTATGTTCTTTTAGAAGATTTTCAATTGCATAGCATGCATTATCGAGTTTAAGTTTTTTATCAATATTTTCTTTTTTCTTTTTATCTTCTTCTTCGTGTTCTTTTGCTTCGTTAACAAGCTTTTTAATCTCTTCACTTGATAAACCATCTGATGATGTGATTGTTATTTTTTGATCTTTTCCTGTTGCAATATCTTTTGCGCTAACAGATAATATACCGTTGGCATCTATTGAAAAAGTCACTTCAATCTTAGGAATACCTCGAGGTGAAGGCATAATTCCGTCAAGCCTAAAGTTGCCTAGTGTGCGGTTGTGTTTAGATTCTGTGCGCTCTCCTTGTAAAACGTGTACGTCTACAGAAGGTTGGTTATCTACGGCTGTGGAAAAAGTTTCTTTTTTCTCTGTTGGGATTGTTGTATTTCTGGATATCATAACGGTTGTTATTCCACCAAGAGTTTCAATACCAAGAGACAGCGGTGTGACATCGAGAAGCACTAAGTCATCAACATCACCGGTTAATACACCGCCTTGGAGTGCAGCACCAATGGATACAACTTCATCTGGATTTATTCCTTTATGTGGATCTTTTTTAAATAGTTCTTTAATTTTCTGAACAACAAGCGGAATTCTTGTTGACCCGCCTACAAGTATTATTTGGTCAACTTCATCAACAGCAAGATTTGCATCACTAAGAGCATTTTTTACTGGAATCATTGTTCTTTCTACGATAGGCATAATCATTTGTTCAAACTTTGATCTCGTCAAACTTGTATCAATGTGCTTTGGCCCTGAGTCGTCAGCAGTAATAAACGGAAGATTAATAGTTGTTTCTTGCGCAGAACTTAATTCAATCTTTGCCTGCTCAGAAGCATTTTTAAGTCTTTGTATTGCCATCTTGTCACTAGATAGATCAATACCATTTTCTTTTTTAAAGATATCTATCAACCACTTAGTTATTGAATTATCAATATCATCACCGCCTAAGTGCGTATCACCATTTGTGGAGACAACCTGCACAACACCGTCCCCTACTTCCAATACAGAAACATCGTGTGTTCCTCCGCCAAAATCAAAAACTACAATTGTTTCATCATTATTTTTATCAAGCTCGTAAGCTAATGCAGCCGCTGTAGGTTCATTAACAATACGTGAAACATTTAACCCTGCGATTTGCCCTGCATCTTTTGTTGCTTGTCTTTGTGAATCATTAAAATATGCCGGCACAGTAATTACTGCATCTGTTACTTTTTTTCCAAGATAATCTTCAGCCGCCTGTTTTAGTTTTTGTAAAATTTTTGAAGACACTTCTTGTGGTGAAACGTCTTTATTTTGGATCTTAAAATAAACACCATTATTTTTTTCAAAGCATTCATAAGGCATTGATTTTGCGTCACTAGATACTTCTGCAAATCTTGTTCCTATAAACCTTTTTGCAGAAAATATTGTTTCTGTTGGATTTGTGATTGATTGTCTTTTTGCAACTTGCCCTACAAGAATGTTATTATCTTTTGCCCAAGCGACAATAGATGGTGTTGTGTTTGCACCTTCTTGATTTGGTATTACTTTTGGCGCGCCATTCTCCATAACGGACACGACACTATTTGATGTGCCTAAATCTATTCCGATAATTGTCATTAATCTTCCTTATCTTGTTTTTCTTGCTTTTCTTCTTGCTCTTGCTCTTCAAGGAATTCTTGCGTCTCTAGAAGATACTGATCGTCATAATCATAGTAATTTTCATTATAATAATCTTCTTTTCCGCCGCGATATTTCTTATTCATTTTTCTTAAGTTTTTAATTCTGCGGGTTTCAAATCGATCAACATTATCAAGATTCTTTTTGCTCTTCTTTTGCCTGGGACGCGACATTATGTTTCCTTTTCTGTTGTTTCAGAAATATACTCTTTTAGAGTTAATATAGATTTAATATAATCATCATAGAATTCGTTTACAATATTTTTTTGAATGTTTTTTTCATTTTTAAAATATTCTTTACGAAACATTTCTTTTGAAACTTTTTTTGGTGTCATAATATTACATGTAATACATAAAACCTGTCTAGAATTAGGACTATAATTTATGTTCTCTTCTGTTCCGCAGATGTTGCAATTCATAATTTATTATGTAAGTCGACGAACAAGATCATCTGTAATGTTTTTAATTACCTCAAATTTATAAACTGCAAACTGTATATCATCATCTGTTTTTTGCGCCAGGCCTGATTCAAGTTTATGAAAATTTTTGATAATTTCATTTTTCAATAGTTGAATTTCTCTATAATTTTTCATTTTAATCTCAAAAAAAGAATGGTGTCATACACAATTCTATATGCATGACACCATTCACATGTTAATTATTGGACAATATCAGGAATCGCCAAAGTGTCGTGATAGAACCCGATAAACAGTACGTGCTTCACTTCCGTTTAGTTCGAGAAAATAATCGTTATTGTAGATCTTCAAAGAAGTTCCGCCAATCTTTGGCGTCACTACACTAACATTCATTGAACCATTGTCACGATCCTTAGTGAAAGTACGCACACCAGACGAGTCTGATAGGAAAGCGTTAACAATCTTTGAATTACGATTTGATGCATAACGCTTTGCAACCTGTGCTGCTGATAGAAAACGACCTTTTGAATCACGTTGTGCTACTTGACTGGCTTTTTGACTTACACTCTTCTTACTCATATTTTTTCCTTTTCTTTTTTAAAAATTTTATTGTCCGTTAAGACAATAAAATATAACCTATTGTTTACGTTTTTACAAAATTATTTTTTATTATTTTTACATTGTCGAAATTGAATGTAACAGTTTTGCATGCAGGCATTATAATTTTGCCGCTTCTCTAGAGCACACATTCTACTACACATTTCAAAAAAATTATTGCATGAATTAGCAGTTGCTTTTAAAAACAACTACTTGAGGCATGATTGTAAAAATTAGTAATTTATGTATTTTCTTTCATGTTAACTGCTTCAATAATAATATCACGACAATATTTATGAAACAGTTTGATATTCTTTAGATCACGCTTTTCATGATCAACAATGGATGACCATAATACAATCTTAAGCTCTGCAGGAAGAAGCTTCATAAACGCGACAGCATTTTTTGCCTGCTTTGCAGTCCACTCATTCTCTGTTGCATGATCAGAGATTTTTTCAATAATAATGTTAAACTTCTCGTTACCAAGTTTTGAAACCTTAGGTTTAACTTTTCCCCAAGTATTCAATACGTCTTCTGCAGAAAGATACTTGTCAAGATTACACACGTAATCTACGAATGCAATAGATGATTCTTTTCCTACAAGACCCGTACAAAGAGAATAGAAAATATGTTCTTTAGGGTTATCAATTACCTCAGAAATAACAAGCGTATCACTAAGGCGTTTCCAAGAGCGCCGAGAAGGATATACTCTTCCTGACTCGACTGGTCCGGAATGTTCTAGAAATTTATAGTTGTTTTGAATAAAGTCACAGATAGTTTCATGACAATTATCTTTAGCCCACAAAAGCCAATCTTCTACGCTAGGCTCAAGATCAACAACCCAAAACCTATCAAGAAGTGCAGGATCCATATCATTAACATTATAATCTGCAGAAATGTTAATTGCAGTAAAAATACGGGTATCAGGGTGTAGTTTCCACCCATTCAATTCTCGATCAAGTACAATTTGAAATGCTGCTTGCATAATTTCAGGAGTTGATCTGTTCAGCTCGTCAAGAAATAGTACTACAGGATTATCACAACATTCTTTATACCAATCTGGTGGACAAAACTTTGTTGTGCCACCAGATAGTTCAGGAAGGCCAATCATATCACCTTCACTCATTTGTGAAAGGCGACGTTCAATAATCGGAAGATTAAAGTTATCTTCAGACGCTAATTGATAAACAGCCTGGCTTTTTCCGATACCGTGTGGTCCGCGGATACATACAGAAATATCAGATGGTAGTTGAAGGGCACATTGTTTGAAAGTTTTAAAATCCATTTTTTAACCTTTGTTATGGCTTATGTTTTTATTATACTACGATATCAAAAAAAATTCACACTATTTTTTCATTAAAATTTGAAGTTCATTTGTGTCAAAATAAAGTTTTTGTCCAGGCGTTACAACCCATGCTCGACGAACGTGACAAGGATCAGGTTTAGGAGCCATACCATCAGTAAGAACTAAAAGGCCATCGTATTGCCCTTTTCTTTTATTAATCCAATGAGTTGGTGCGTTAAAGTTTGTGCCGCCAGCCCTTGTTCTTTGTGCTTTCATCTTTTGACCTTTTTTCCATTCAAAGCAATCAGAATCTGAAATAGAAGTATCGAAAGGTATTACATAAAACGCAACATGTTTTGAAAGATTTGAAAGTTCTCCAAATAACATTTCGAGCTCTTCATCACCAACAGAACCTGACATATCAATGGCTACGGCCAACCTGGCAGTTCTTACTTTTTTTCTACCTGGGTGAATATACGGATATTTTTTATTGATTCTTTTAAGTGAATTTCGTGACTCTGCAGATTGGCTGATTCCTACAAATCTCCTAAGCGTTGCTTTCCAATCAATTATATTGCTATAAATCGATCGAATTTCTTCACGAATATGAGCAGGAACATTGCCCCAGCCGTTTTTTGTATCAGCTGTTTTTGCTGCTTTCTTAATTACGTTTTTTACTTTTTCTTTAAAAAAATCTTTCTTATCTTCAGGAATTTGATCCCACATGTCATGATCATCAAAACTTTTAACATCATCCATTGAGAAGCCATTTTTTTCTGCTTCTTCTTCTGCAATTTGTTTAATTTTTTCATAGTACCAATCAGAAGATTTATTCTTTGGTAGTTTTTCAATAACATCTGAAAGCGTTAATCCTTTTTGCTCTTCTTTGTTTTGTTTTCCTTGTACGATGATAGGTCTTTCGCCTGGTATGAGACAGCTTTTAGGTAGGTGGGCGCGCTTATCGTTATATCCTGCGATCAACGAATTGATTGCAAGATCAGTAGCAATATTCCAAAGAAGATGATTTTCTTTTCTTCGATTAGTTACATGAAGAAAAATAAGATGATAAAACTCATGTTTAAGTACTCCTCTGATTTCTGCAGAAGAAAGTTCGGCAAAAAACTCAGGATTATAATAAAGAGTTATATCTTCCTCATGAACAGTCACGCCTGCAGTTGGGATTATGTCAGTTTTTACTTTTTTGACATACCGTGAAATGTTGCAGAAAAACGGTTCATCTTCAAGCATCTTGATAAGATGTGGATCAAGATTAAAATCATGATGTTCTATTTGTTTTTCGGTCATGATATGATTATACCACTAAATCATAAATATTTCACAAAATTTTTTATTTTTTCTACGAATCTAAAATTATGTCTATATATTCTTTTATTGTGATATCAATATTTTTGTTGTATGATAAAACATTCGATTTATAAATTTTGTAGTTATTAACTAGTTTTTTCATAGAAGCTTCAAAAGAGTATATATCATTAAAAGAAATACCTCTATCCTTAACATATTCTGGTATGCTACCGCCTAGCTCATGATACAAAACAGGCAAGCCGCACGCCATGCCTTCTAAAACATGATTTGCGCCAGCCTCTTCAAGAGATGCAGTTATATATATATCATTTTCTGGTATTATTTTTGATAACTCAAAATCATCAAGAGGACTAATTATCTTTGAGTTTTTTAAAGTAAAGCCATTCGGAACTCTTCCGATATAGGTGAAAGAAATATCTTTATCTTCAATAAAATTATCAAGCTTTTTATAAAAATCAAATCCTTTTTTTGGATTGTTTGACCAATGATGAGTGACAAGCCTAATATTTTTATTTTTTTCTAAAATGTCATTAACATTTCTATTATCATAAAATATTTCTTTAGGTGAATTTTCTATTACCTTATAATTTTTGTTTTCACTGTTTAAATTATTGCAAGCCCACATACTTGGAAAAATAAGAAAATCGGATAATTTTGATGATTGCCTCTGCAATTCAAGTAACTCAGGCTTACCATGCGTTCCAATGTCACCGATTCTATGAAATAATTTTGCATTAAAATGTTTTTTCATAAAATACATATTATTATATGCAATGCCTTGATGATTTGGTCTAGGATCAAAACAAAATATTACATCAATATTTAATTCATTAAATTTATTTATATCATTTATTTGCTCTGCAGTAATATTGTTTATGACGGTGTGCCCAAGTCCAATCAATGAGCTTGTTAATTTCTCAACAGTCTTGTTCCCTCCACCCCATGCAGTTGTTTTAGGAACTTTATTTATAAAAATATTCATTTCTTTTTTTCTTTTTTACTAGAATAAAGATCAGAATACCAACCGCCACCTTTAAGTATAAATCCTGTTCCTGAAGATATCATTCGTTTCAGAGATTCTTTTTGACATTCAGGACATATTTTTCTAGGTTCATCTTTAATACTATGAAATATTTCAAATAATTTTTCACATTCATTACAAAAATAATCGTATGTAGGCATTTTATTTATATTAATCTAAAATTTTATTTAGTACTGATTTTGATATCTTAATAACAAAAAATATTGAAAAAGAACATATAACAATCATTGTGACATTTCTAAGTGACAAAAACGGAAGCATTAATGCATGCCTAATACCATCATTCCACAAGAAAAATAATAACATTAAAAATATTAAAAATAACATCGCACAAATAAATATTGATATTATTATAAATGATAATAATTTAAAAAAGTTTATAATTTTATTCTTCATTTGAATCGCTAGAAACAGATTCTGTTTCTTCTTTTAGCGTGCTATCTACATTATCTATTGTATTTAGTTTTCTTGACCGTGTACTTTTTCTTGATTTTTTTTCTTCTTTGTCAACTGTTTTAACATCTGTTACTTCTTTAAATGCGTCAAGTTTTTCTTCAGTTGTTCTTTTTTTAAGTTTATTTAAAATATTTTTTAATTGTTTACTATCTTGCTTTTCAATACCTATAGATTCAAGATATAAATTTATTTTTTTTTCATTGTCAAGGCCTAGTACGGTAATAATGTCTTCAAGCGAAATTTTTTTTATTTTTAAATAGCTTTCAAGTTTTACAGGTTCTAGTTTTTTAGGTTTATAGTTTCTTCTCATTTTGACTCCATATTATTTTATTTATAATTATTTTTTTGTTTTATAAATTTCATTTTGTACCAAGTCACCAATTGCAGATTGAAAATTTGGATTTCTTGCAATACCCATTAATTTTTCATCAGATAATTTTATACCTTCTTTAAGGGCTATGCTTTTTGCAAATTTTTTCATAATTTTTAAAATATAATTTCTTGCAGAAGCATGATTCATTTTAAATCCTTGTTCAGACATGACTTTAGATATTGTTCTATAATTAGCACTTTCATAATCATCTGATACAGTTGCGTACGCGTAATTTATTTTTTTTCCTCTAGGCATTGGCATAATCTATTATTCCTTTTTACTTCTTTTTTATGCTACTTAGTTCGTTATTAGTTATTGGCCATAGTTTATGATCGCTAGGATCTTCAGATATTCCGAACCTTAATCGTAAAACTCTTTCTTCTTTTTCATTTAATTTACTTAGTACGCTTCTTATTGTAACTGCCATCTCTTTTTTGTTAAGCTGTTCAAAAGGATTTAATACATTTCCTTCAATTTTATCTTGAATACATTCGTTCGTTGATTGAGAAGAGCTTGAAGAACCATTTTTCATTGGTGAATTTAACGAAATGATTCCTTTTGTTGCGGTATGGGTTGCAGCAGTTAAATCTTTTGACATATTTAATTTTTTTGAAAGCTCAATAATACTAGGGCCTGTATTAGAAAGTGAACTTTCTTCTGCAATTATTTTTTTCAATTTTCCTACTGCAGTTACAATATGTGCAGGAAGACGTATTGTTCTGCTTTTATTTATTAAATGCCTGCATATTGATTGTTTAATCCACCATCTTGCATATGTAGAAAATCTAAATCCTTTTTTATAATCAAACATATCAATTGCACGAAGAAGCCCGACATTTCCTTCTTGTATGAGGTCATCAAAACTAAATCCTTTAAACGCATATTTTTTTGCTTCTGAAATAACAAGACGCAAATTTGCTATTGCAATTTTATTTTTTAATAGCCTTTTTTTTGTTTTGGTTATTTTTTCATTATTATATTGCACAAAAAGTTGCATTAAATCATTATGTTTAATACATTTATGTTTTGATATATCTTTGAAATATGCTTCAGTAACACTACCCATTGTTCACGATCCATTTTGTATATGTGTTTAAAGATGCTGCCTTGCAATCATCAAATTTTTTCATGTTTATTTTTATATTTTCTTTCTTTGCAAGACCTAGGCCTCGTTCCCATGCGTTAACTTCTTCAGACAAAAGCTTTATTCTATTTCTTAGAATTTTCATGTTTTTCATTGATTCATATTCTTCTTCGTATCTTTCAAAATAATCATTTTCTTGCGTAAGAATAACATGACCAATTTCATGAAGCAGCCTATACAATTGTGTTTCCTGTGAATTTCTAGAATTTATAATTATTGTATTGTTTTTAAAATCAACATAATCTTTAATACGACGCTTAAACAAAACAGTCCAACTATTTCGTTTACATTTCTTTCGTAGTTTTTGTATTGATTTATAAAAGTAATGTTCCGATAGGTTACTTTTTTTCATGCTTATTTCGAGCGCTTTTGTGACATGTACTTTTCATGAGCTTCTTTTCGTGATTTACGAATATGAATCTCTCGTTGAACATAACACATATCAACCTGTAGTTGATATACCTTGTTTCGGTCACGCGTTCTTGACAAAGACTTTGAGATGCCTTTAAATGCACCGCCAAGTTCTTCATCGTCCATAATAGCCAAAGAATCAATGCGAATCATATATTTTTATTACCCTTTATTGTTAAAACAGCATGAAGTAGACTTCATATAGAGCAATATAATACAGAGAAAAACTTTTATACATATTTTTTGTTATTTTTTTCCAACTTTTTCCAAAGAATATACAAGAAGCTCTAATGCAACCACTAGTTTTCTTAGCTCTCTTTGAGAATGAGATGGTTTTCTATTTTTTGAAAATACTTTCTTTGCCTCGACATTTATCATTCGATTACTAAGACCTAGTGATCTTTTTAATCTTTTCATTGATTGACGAAAGATTTTTCTCCAAAGCTTTCTAAACTTTCTTTTTGCAATCCTTTGTTCTTCAGGAGTCAGTTGCTTCATTAGATCATATATATCTGTTTCTTTTGATATAAGATTAAGATCGTAAAACATATTAATGTACTTTGTGTAAGGTACAATTCCTGATTCGATCATTAAATGTTGCACATATATCTGGGCTGCAAAAAAGTTTAAGTTTGATGTATCATTAAGCATAACAAAAAATGGTTACTAACGACAAGGTAGGAGCCGCGTTCACCTAGAAACAAAGTTTCAACAATTACTATGGTCCCCGCAAAGGCTAGCTACCACCACATTTCTGGTAGAGGTAATTGCAGACTTATCAAGATATAAATTATGATACGTTTTTAATTTCCCCATACCTATAAATATCAGGATAAGACGGCGATATTTCAGATTTGTTGGGTTATAAGAAAATACTTTTTGGTCAATCAACTTATAATAGCTGTTTTATCAAATTCTACATACAACAAATGCACCCCTATAAAGAGATGCATTGTTTTTTATTACAGATTAAGTATTAAAGATCAGCCAAAGTCAATTGTTGTCCAGCCACCGCG
>Ga0233439_10000641_pt1 | contig 50491 bp, 38 predicted proteins | sample SI_123_September_6_FD_182713 | JGI IMG/M metagenome (GOLD analysis project Ga0233439, IMG submission 182713) | Seawater microbial communities from Saanich Inlet, British Columbia, Canada - SI_123_September2016_100_MG | ecosystem: Environmental > Aquatic > Marine > Inlet | place: Canada: British... | reverse complement strand
GAAAGAAGTCCCCGATCAGCCGGGTATAGCAGCAAATATTTTTGAACCTATTGCTGCTGCCGGTCTTTCTGTGGACATGATCATCCAGAATATAAGTGCCGAAGGCCATACCGATTTATCTTTCACTCTTGGCCGTGAAGAGTTAAATGAGGCCATGGTCATTATGGAAAAAATTGCCAAAAAGATTCATGCTGTAAACGTGAGTGCCGACTCTAAGATATCTAAAATCTCCATAGTGGGTGCGGGGATGAGAAGCCATTCGGGAGTCGCAGCGCGAATTTTCAAATCGCTTTCCAAGGAAAAAATTAATATCCTGATGATCAGCACTTCAGAAATTAAAGTTTCTTGCATCATTGAACAAAAACATACTAAAGCTGCTGTAAATGCCTTACACAAAGCATTTGAACTGGACAAAAAGCCCACAGCAATAAAAAGTATAGAAAAACAAAAAACCGCAACGCCCAAAAAATCTAAAGCAAAGAAAAAATGAACTCAGTAAAAATCTACGACACCACACTTCGAGACGGCTCCCAAGCAGAAGGCATCTCTTTTACCGTCGAAGACAAAATACGCATCGCACATAAGTTAGACGAAATGGGTGCGCATTATGTAGAAGGTGGGTGGCCGGGGTCAAACCCCAGGGATATAGATTTTTTTTCCAAGGCCAGTCGCGCCCAATTTTTACAGACCAAAATTACTGCGTTTGGCAGCACACGCTATCCGGATAAAAAGGTAGAGGAAGATACAGTTATTCAGGCTCTAATGAAAACCGAAACCGAAGTTGTAACTCTTTTCGGGAAAACCTGGGACCTGCATGTTAAAGATGCCTTATCCACCAGTCTCGATGAAAACTTACGAATGATTTTTGAAAGTATCAATTATCTTAAAAAACATCGAACAGAAGTTTTGTTCGATGCCGAACATTTTTTTGATGGCTACAAAAATAATCCAGAATACGCAATCAAAGCAATCAAAGAAGCAGAATCAGCCGGCGCAGACTGGGTCGTTCTTTGTGATACTAATGGCGGCTCGCTTCCCGACGAAGTTCATTCCATTTTCACGGAAGTTAAAAAATCTCTTTCCGTTAAATTAGGGATTCATGCCCATAACGATTCTGAAGTGGCCGTTGCTAATTCGCTCAGGGCCGTCAAGGCTGGGGCAGAACAAGTGCAAGGGACGATAAATGGCATTGGTGAAAGGTGTGGCAATGCTAATCTGATTTCCATCATCCCCAATCTGAAAATTAAAATGGGGTTGGACTGTATTTCAGATGACCAACTTGCGACCTTGAAAGATGTATCCGCATTTGTAGATGAGCTGGCAAATAAAGCTCATTGGAACCAACAGCCGTTCGTCGGCAAAAGTGCTTTCGCCCATAAAGGCGGAGTGCATGTGAGTGCGGTACGCAAAAATTCTAAAACCTATGAACATATTCAGCCCGAAACCGTTGGCAACAGCCAGCGCATCTTGATCTCTGATCTTTCAGGAAAAAGTAATGTACTGCATAAGGCCAAAGAATTCGGAATCGATGTGGATGCTGATGACCCTAAAATTAAAAAAATTCTTGAAACCCTAAAAGAATCTGAAAACCTTGGGTTTCAATACGAAGGTGCAGAAGCCTCGTTCGAACTTCTAATGCGAGACGCCTTGGGTGAAAAAGAAGTTTTCTTTGAATTCATTGGCTTTCGAGTTATCGTTGAGAAACGTCAGGAAGACGAAGAACCTATCTCCGAAGCCACCGTTAAGCTCAAAGTAAATGGAGTGCAAGAAGTTTCCGCCGCCGAAGGAACGGGTCCCGTCAACGCTCTGGACAAAGCCATTAAAAAAGCATTGGTTAAATTTTATCCGGAACTGGAAGAAGTCAATCTCTACGACTATAAAGTACGAATCCTCGAAGAGAAAAAAGGTACCCGCGCCAAAACCCGAGTACTGATCGAGTCGGGGGATCATCACACCAAATGGGGAACCGTGGGTGTATCCGAAAATATCATCGAAGCCAGTTGGCAAGCTTTGATCGACAGCATTGCATACAAACTCAATTCTTTTTCAAAAGACCCACCCAAGCCCTAGTAGCTAAGCTAGGACGAAGAAGAGCGAGGCCCGGTGCGCAACAATTGACCGATGGTCTCGCGGTAATACTCCCGCATTTGACTCGTATGCATCTCATAATCTTTTAATAAAGCAGTGGAAAGATTTTCTGGATCATTGCCCTCGTAAGCCATTAAGCGTGCCAGTTGTGCCAGATCGCGTGTATCTTTTGGAAGGTTATTGGTAGGTGTCTGGCGAATGATCCTCAGCGCACATTCCAACCTTCTTAAGAACAGGTAATTCTCTTTCGCCTGCTCTGCCTTGGTCTGATCAATCATTCCCTGAGCCACAAACATATTAATGGCTCCTACTGTATTTGTTTGTCGGAGACGCGGATTTTTTTTCCCATGCATCAATTGCAAAATTTGCATGGTAAATTCAATATCTGCAATCCCCCCAAAACCCAGCTTCACATTTTTTCCCTTTATTTTTTCCTGAGCCAATTCTAATTCCATCCGCTCCCTCATCCGGGAAATTTCTATAAGCGCGCTGTATTCAAAATCATCTTTGAACACAAATTCGTGAACTCGTTCCATAAATTTCTTCCCCACTTCTTTGTTCCCGGCTACCACGCGCGCCCTCACCATCGCCTGCTGTTCCCATATTCTTGCTCGGGTTTTGAAGTATTGCTCATAACCTGTGATAGACATGACCAAAACCCCCGCGCCCCCTTCGGGTCGAAGCTCTGTATCGATTTTGTAGGCGTATCCCGCAGAAGTCATTTCGGAAGTCAACTTATAGATCAATTGGGAAATTGCGGCATAATGGACCCCACTATCCTCCTCGGGTTCGTCGTATACGAAAACCACATCCAAATCGGACTCAAAATTTAATTCTCCACCGCCATGTTTACCCATACCAATGATGCAAAAATTTTCAGGAACTGCATGCCCACATTTTTTACTCACTTCCTCGCAGGCAATTTTGAAAACTGCCTGTAAATAAACATCGGCAAGATTTGAAAGGTCTGAAAGCGTACCCTCTAAATCTGCTTCTTTAATCAAATACCTAACTCCAATCCGCAATTCTTCAGCCTGTTTAAAACGACGGAGAATAAGTGATTTTTCATCCAGAGTGGTGCCCGGCAATAAAAATCTATTCAAACCTTCAGAAATTTTTTCGGGCGTTTTAAAGCGGTAAATTGCATCCATGTCCGTAAGCAAATCTATAAACTCAGGCCTCTTTATAAGAATTTGAGAGAGCAGGCCACTGCTACCAAACAAAATAAGTAGAAGCTCAAGAAATTTTTCATTTTCCTGAAACAGGTTTAAAAAAGATTCTCTGGCACCAGTGGCTTCGACAAAACGGCATAGGTTTTCAATAGCTGCTCCCGGACTTGGAACCTGGCCGCATTGATTTACTATTTTCGGCAGAATGGTGTTGAACTCCTGAATACTTTTTTCAGAAGGGTGTGAAAGTTCAGAACCATCACGAAAAACCTTTAAAAATCGAAAAGCCTGAGCTGGATCGCGAATCAAGGGTATAGAAGCCAGCGCATCTTCAGAAAACAGGTTTTCTCCTTCCCGAGATCGTTCCCATTCATTTGAAATCGCTTCTGCGGCTTCCCGGTTTTCTTTTTCCGCAAACTGTTCGGAAAACATTTTCCCTACAAAAGAGGTATGCGATTCATAAACATTCATCAAATTAATCGCAAGTTCACTAGCCGTATTGCCATCAATACGCATTTTTCTTGCTAGTACCGCTTTATCTGCCTCGTTCTCTGGAATTTTGTGTGTTTGCAAACCAAAAGTTATTTGCACTCGATTTTCAAGATTCCTTAAAAAAATATAAGCTTCGGATAAACATAAAAAATCTTCTTCGGCAATAATATTTTTGTCCTTAAGAATCTCCAAAGCTTTCAACGAACCTCTAATTCGTAATTCTTTATTTCTACCACCGAATAAAAGTTGATAAGCCTGAATAATAAATTCTATTTCTCTTATGCCCCCAAACCCGAGCTTGATATTTCCCTTGCCAGACTTTTTACCCTGCAGACTTTGGTCAATCCGGTTTTTCATGGATTTGATTTCTTCTATCGCTGCAAAATCCAAATGGCGTCGGTAAATAAAGGGTTCCATCATTGCAAAAAATTCTTTACCCAGAGCCTCACTTCCCGCTGAAACTCTGGCTTTGATCATAGCCTGTCGTTCCCACGTTCTTCCCCACGACTGATAATAAGTTTCGCAACTTACCAGAGAACTTGTTATCTCTCCGCTAGGCCCATCGGGCCTAAGATCGAGATCGACCCGGAAAACATTTCCATCGGACGTAATTTCATTTATGTGCTTGGTAATTTGTCGGGCCAGTTTGGAAAAATATTCATGGTTCGTTATTTTAATAACCGTGCTTTGCTGAGATGGATCGGGACGGGTTTCGCCATGGCTCGTCGTGTAAATATAAATAAGGTCGATATCCGAACTGTAGTTGAGTTCCTGGCCTCCCAGTTTCCCCATACCAAGAACGGCAAATTCTGCTACTTGTAGATTCCCATCCGCATCTTCATATGAGGGAATGCCGTGTTTTTTTTGCAATTCCCTATCTGCTGTTTCATAGGCAATTTGCAAACAAACATCTGCAAGATTAGAAATATCACCTACCGTTTCCATTAGCTCTACGTCTCCCATTAAATCGCGAAGGCCAATGCGTATATATTCCCGCTTTTTAAATTTTCTGAGAAGCGTGGGAATATTTTTCCCCTCAATATCTTCTCCTGCCCATTCATAAAAATCGCGGACCAAAATATCTTTTGATTTGGAATTGGTTAAAGTGCCGGGGCGGCTCAACCAATTCACATAGGAAGGTTCACTGAGAAGTGAATCCGTTAGAATTTGGCTTCCTGAAAATAAAAAAACCAGTGCCTCAAGCAGGGTATTGGATTCTGAGAGTTTCGTAAACAGATGATCCTTATCAGAAAATTTTTCTGAAAAACTCTGGAGGTTGTGTAGAGCCAAATCTGCATTGTGGGAACGTACAGACACTTCCAATAATCTTGAAAAAAAGTTCGGATAAAACTTATTGAAATTTGCGCTACAGGCGAGAGAAATTAAATCTTTCCAACTTTTTGATGGCTCCTGAAATCCATACTCAACCAAACTCGGTTCCAGGGTCGAATCCCAAGGTTCACTATTATGGATTTTCCCTAATAATATTTCTTTAGAATTCATATATCCAAACCTTAATATACAATCATCAACAACTTTTTTCGAGCTTGGAGCAAAAAAAAACCCCCTGGTGAGCCCAGGGGGTGTTCGAAATTAAATTTCCGTTACTCTCCAGCATTCACCAAGTTAGCAATCGTAGTACATTTGAAACTCAAGTGGATGCGGGCGCAATCTCATTGGATCAATCTCATTCTCTCTTTTGTAATCAATCCAGGTATCAATAACATCCTGAGTGAAAACATCGCCTCTCAGCAAGAATTCGTGATCATCTTCCAGAGCCTGAATGGAACCTTCCAAAGAATGCGGCAGAGTGGGTATATTTGCCAGCTCTTCCGGTCCGAGCGAATAAATATTTTTATCCAACGGCTCACCGGGATCGATTTTATTTTGAATTCCGTCTAATCCCGCCATAAGCATCACAGCGAATGCGAGATAACCGTTACAGGATGGATCCGGAAAACGGATTTCCAAACGTTTCGCTTTAGGACTCGGGGAATACATTGGAATTCGAATCGCGGCACTTCGGTTACGACTTGAGTATGCCAGGTTTACCGGTGCTTCGAATCCGGGCACCAGTCTTTTGTAAGAGTTAGTGGTCGGATTAGCAAATGCACAAATAGCATTGGCATGTTTCAAAATTCCACCAATATAGTGCATTCCCATTTCACTGAACCCAGCATAGCTGTTGCCAGCGAACAAAGGCTTACCCTCTTTCCAGATACTCTGATGGGTATGCATTCCGGTTCCGTTATCGCCATACATAGGTTTCGGCATAAACGTCGCTGTTTTTCCATGTGCCTTGGCTACATTTTTAACGATGTATTTGTACCACATCAATTTATCGGCACAATCTACGAGGGATGAAAATCGCATCGCAAGTTCGCATTGTCCGCCGGTGGCCACTTCATGATGATGACATTCCATGGCGACACCCACCTGTTCCATCGTCAACATCATTTCAGATCGAATATCCTGAAGTGTGTCGGACGGAGCTACTGGAAAATAACCTTCTTTATGGCGGGGTTTATGACCCAGGTTGGGGCCTTCGTCACTACCTGTATTCCAAGTTCCCTCTTCGGAGTCAATGGAATAAAAAGATTCGTTGGTCGTTGAGTCGTATTGAATATTATCGAAGATGAAAAACTCAGCCTCAGGTCCAAAATAAGCAGTGTCTCCAATTCCCGTAGACTTAAGATACGCTTCTGCTTTCTGCGCAATGTTGCGCGGATCGCGGCTGTATTTTTCTTTGGTGATTGGGTCAACAATATTACAAATCATGCTAACGGTTGGGTGTTTCATAAAAGGATCCATAACCGTTGTAGCAGCATCTGGAATAACCAGCATATCACTGGCATTGATAGCCTGCCAGCCGCGTATGCTGGAGCCATCAAAACCCAAGCCTTCTTCAAATAAGTGCACCTCGAGCTCGCTTGTGGGAACCGAAAAATGCTGCCACGAACCCAGTAGATCCATAAATTTCAAATCGATGACTCGAGCATTATTTTGTTTGGCAAAATCTACTGCCTCTTTGGGGGTCATTAATGTATCTCCTGCAAAAATTAATTAAATAGGAATCACTAAAAAAACACGAACGTTCAGCATCGCCTGACGGCTGCTGGACAAAAACAAATAATTTATTAACCTGGATTAAATCAAGGTAATTAGGGACTCAAGTTTATATTGCGTCTTCCCCTCGTTCCCCGGTGCGAATACGCACTGTGTCCTGTAGGTCGATAACAAAAATCTTTCCATCGCCAATTCTTCCGGTCTGCGCGGCTTGCATGATGGTGTTGATCACATCTTCCACCTGGCTATCACTGACAATGATCTCCATTTTTATCTTTGGAAGAAAATCCACAACATATTCTGCCCCCCGATAAAGCTCGGTGTGACCTTTCTGTCGACCAAACCCTTTTACTTCGCTAACCGTAATACCTTTTATCCCAATTTCGTTGAGCTTGTCTTTAACTTCATCCAGCTTGAAAGGCTTAATAATCGCCTCAACCTTTTTCATAAGTAACCTCTAGCCAATATGTTCAGAATGGATCAGGGCTTGGTGACGCTTTTTCCCTCAGGTTTGCAAACAAAAACCCGATTGATTCGCTTAATTAAACCCCTAAAATAAACAACGTTTGTCCTACATAGTTCAAGTTTCATGCCAATCCCAAAGGATGGCACATCAACTTATGTCTGGCTAAAAACCTATACATTTAAAGGAGTTTAAGAAGCGCAGGAACTATACCATACCCCCCTCATAAATTCAAATCTGAACCCTTGCCTAATTTTTAAACAATATGCCTGAAAAAATGGCTCATTTTTAAGCGTTTTTAGGACTTGTCACATTCTGAGTCAAGCTGGGTCAAGCTGGTTTCCAGCTCCAACCGTTTTTCTTCAACAAGTTCCTCAGATGAGCGGGAGGAAAGATGAATAGGAGGGCCAAAATTGATGCTACAAAAGGTAAAGGGTAGAGGAAGGATAAAGCGATCCCATGTATTCAAAACCACCTTATTTTTTGCCCCAAAAGTCATTGGAAATAAAGGTAGTTTAGTAATTCCCGCCAACTGTACCGAGCCGGATTGAGCAACACATCGGGGGCCACGGGAGCCATCTGCAATTATGATAATTCTATGGCCCTCCCGCAAAACACGAATCAATGACCGGGCCGCCGGCACTGCTTTTTTAAACGTAGACCCACGGATCACTGAATATCCCATCAAATGAGCAAGTTTTGCTAGCAGATCTCCGTCTGCACTTGGGCTGATCAATAAATAATAATCCGGGCGATTTCTTAGATAATAAAATAGATAAAAAATTCTTCCATGCCACAAGGTAAGAATATATGGCCCCGTCAGGTTCTTTATTTTTTCTTCAGCCTCGCTGCTCAGATTCTTCAAACGAAGTGTCGCACACCATAGGTAAACCACCCCATATAGAAGATAAGGAATTACATAATTAAAAAGAAATTTTTTCATGCGAAGTTATTTTTGATAGAGAACCAGCCATGCTTGCTGCAACGGACTTCATCACTCCTGGATTACCCAGGTTTTCACGAACACGCAATAACCGATCGCGAACTTCTTTGCAATGTTCATCGTTCTGCAAAATCTTCAATGATTCAGCAGCAATATTTTCTGCATTTGCCTTACTCTGAATCAATTCTGGCGCAACACCTTCTCTCGCCACGATATTGACAAGCCCATAATAAGGAGTATTTATAAGGATGAGGGCTAGCCAATAAGTTAATTGATTCAGTTTATAAATTATCACCATTGGGCAGCCTATTATGCCTGCTTCCAGAGTCGCTGACCCTGATGCGATAATTAATGTATCGCAAGTGTTCATAACGTCATAAGCTTCGCCCTTAACAATTTTTATATCTAAGGGATTAGAACCCAACTTCTGCTGAATTATATCAGGGTCAATAGAGTCAGCGATTGGAAGTAGGAATTGGCAGGTGTCCAACTCTTTCCTTATTTTTTCTGCCGCTAATAACATTTCATCCAGCAGAGAATTTACTTCATTCATTCGGCTTCCTGGAAGAAGACCCACAATCTTTTTTTCCGGATCGAGGGAATATTTTTCCAAGCTTTCTTCACGGGTTCGAGTCGGGTGGACCATATCGATAAAAGGGTGACCTAAAAACTCTGCATCAACCCCTTCCTCACGATACATCTCCTCCTCAAACGGTAAAATAACAAACATTTTTTTTACCGATTTCCGGATATCTTTTATCCTTCCTCTTCTCCAAGCCCACACCTGCGGACTAATAAAATAATATACCGGGCAATCGTGCCGTCGGCCCTGTTTCGCGAGCCTGAGATTCAAAGTAGGGTAGTCAATCAGAATTATTGCGGTGTATTTACGTGAGGCAATTTCTTTCATTAGGGCGCGGTAGACACCAAAATAATGACCAAAATCGGCTAAGATTTCTACCAATCCAACAGCCCCCATCCGCTCAATACCGAAAAGAGTCTTGACCCCAGCCTTCTGCATGCGAGTGCCCCCCATTCCGGTAAACTGGGCTTGAGGATATATCTCCAATAAGGCCTGTACGAGCTTTGCTCCATGCAAGTCTCCCGAAGCTTCACCGGCTACAACTAAAAAATGAGGTGCGTCTGTTTTCATAATCTCAATTTAGTCATGGCCCGCAAGAGACTAAACACAGGTTACAGTTATCTTGGCTTCATCAGCCATTTTAACTATCACATCTTGCTCCACCGCCATCACACGCTCAGCCTCTATAGCCAAAACATTGGCTCCGCCTGCCATTAAAGTTTTAATAGTTTGAGGGCCTACACCAGGGCTATCGTATCGATAATCCTGATTGGTTCTGCTTACTTTGATCACCACACAGTTTCCCTTTGCCAGTTCGCAACCCCGTTGAATGGCCTTATCCGTTCCTTCAAATGCTTCAACCGCAATCACCGATTTATTTTTTACAACCAACGTTTGGCCAATTTCCATATCGGCCAATTGCCGTGCAATGGGCAACCCGAATTCAATATCTTCCAATTCTTTTTGAGAGGGTTTTCGTTTAGTCAGTACGCCGGCCAGCGGGTAAACTTCTGCAAGAAAATCTTTCTGACTCAGAACACGGATTCCTTCTTTTTCGAGTTCATTAATCACTCCCAAAAGCAAAACTTTATCTTCATGGGTAATAATATTTTTTAAAAACTGAATGAATTTTAAATCCGGCCATTGAAGTTTATAAATTACGCTCTTATCTACCTTCCCCAATATTAACAACTCATCGACGCCATGTTTTTTAAGAGCAGCGAGAATTTTTCCGGGTTGGCCTACACCAAACGAATAACATTCTTCTGAATAGGGAGAAAGATCAGATTGAATTTCATCCGAAAATCCTACACTTATCAGTCGACTTCCATTCTGGCTGGCTTTTCTGGCAAAATAAATCGGAATTTCTCCAGACCCCGCAATCAATCCGATTTTTTTTATAGGGTGGGATGGCATATTAAAAACGCGGGTAATAGTTGAGGGAGATCGTAAAAAAAATCTTGCAGAGTAAGAACCTGTTTTCAGCGATTGCCTTTAAACTGACTAAGAATATCCAAAGCAATTTCCAAAGAATAAAGCTCATTATCAATGGCCACTTTTCTAGGGCTGCCATTTACAGCACAATCCAGAAAATGTTTTAGTTCTAATTTTAGCGGGTTATCTTTATGAACAAATATTCGTTCGACCAATGATTCCTGTTTATACCTAAGAGAATCTTTGCTCAATTGATGTTCCGATGAGGATTTTCTATGAACATAAATTTCCTGGTCCGTGTAATCCAACACTACGAATGAATCTTTTTGGGTGACCGAAAGCGTCCTTATTTGGTTTTGCGAAGCCCGGCTGGCAATAATATTGGCAATGCATCCATTTTCAAATTCGAGTTGCGCATTGACAAGATCGTCTTTTTCCGAAAAAACCGAGGCACCCAACACATGGGTTTTAACCACTTTTGATTGAATCAGGTTTAAAATGATATCAATATCATGGATCATAATATCAAGAACAACGCCATCATCCTTTATCCGATTCGTAAAAGGGCCCATCCGCTTGCACTCTACAAAAATTGGCGAGTCAACAATCTTATGCAGTTCCTGAACTGCTCCGTTGAAACGCTCCACATGACCAATATGTAAAGTTAAATTCTTTTCTTGAGCAATTTGAAAAAGTTCTCTGGCATGATCAAGATTGTTGGCGCAAGGTTTTTCAAGCAAAACATGAATACCCGCCTTCAACAAATCTTTAGCAATTGGATAATGTAGTCCTGTTGGAACCGCTACAACAGCGGCTTCAACTTTGCCGTAAATATCCTGGTAATTATCGAAACCCTGAGTCTCATAATTTTTCTCAATAACTTTTCGGCCCTTGGAATCAATATCGACTACCGCAGCAAGTTCTGCTTCTTGTAATTCTGAAAGAATACTCGCGTGATATTTCCCCATCCTTCCAACACCGATAACCCCGACATTAACCTTACTCACTACTTGGTCACCCCTCTCGTGGAGTTTTTAATAAAATCCAAAAGGTATTTAATTTCTTCATGCATTTCAACTTCCGATCTAATTTTTTCAATAGACTGACTGGTATTCAGGTCTGGCTGAGCAAAAATTTTAAATGCCTTTTTTATTGCAGCCCGGACATCTGGTTTAAAATTTGCCCTTTTTAATCCTATCGCATTAATACTCAATAAACGTGCAGGAGTTCCTTCCACTGTAGAGAAAGGTAATACATCCTGATTGACTCCGGCCATTCCACCTACCATCGAATTCCTACCAATTCGAACAAATTGGTGTACCCCTACCAGACCAGAAATGAAAGCTTGATCTTCAACAATTACATGCCCCGACAAACCCGTACCATTTACAATGACAACCTGATCGCCTAGCTCACAGTCATGGCCCAAATGAGAATATGCCATGAGCAAACAGTTTTTTCCAATTCGCGTTACGCCATCATTAAACATCGAACGGTGAATAGTCGCATATTCACGTACCACGGTTCCATCTCCAATTTCCACGGATGATGAAACATCCTCAAAACTCATAATTTGAGGTTCGCCGCCTATTGAAGCGCCGTGAAAAATTTTACAGTTTTCCCCAATTATCGTATTGGCTTCTATTAATGAATGTGAGCCAATGGTCGTTCCCCTACCTATCCTTACACGCGGACCAATAATAGAAAAAGGTCCAACCGAAACATCTGCTCCCAGTTCTGCGCCTGGGTCAATTATTGCACTAGAGTGAATGGTCAAGGTTAAGAAAGGAATTGAATTTCAAATTGGGTTAAGCACCTGATACACGAATTAAAACCTTAAAACATTTAATGCCATCAGATCATTCTTTACCCATCATAGCCTGTATAGTACATTCAGTCGCCAACGCTTCTCCAACAAAAGCCTTTGCTTCAAATCGAAAAAGAGACTTACGCTGTTTTATTTTTGTCAGCTCCAAACGCAATTGATCGCCCGGCACAACTGGCTTGCGGAATTTAGCCCCATCAATCCCTGTAAAAAAAACCGAGCCTTGCCCCTCCAATTTAAGAATCTTTAACCCAAGAATGCAAGCTGTCTGGGCAAGAGCCTCAATAATCAGAACACCCGGCATGACTGGAAAGTCCGGGAAATGCCCCTGGAAAAATGGTTCATCGGCTGTGACATTCTTTATTCCCACAATGCGGGAATCAAAGTCACATTCGATAATGCGATCAACAAGAAGAAAAGGATATCGATGTGGAATGATCTTCTTTATTTCATTTATATCCATCATACAAATATACCCTTAAACCGATCTCTTAACTTTTAATTTTTGCTTGATATAAGACTTGCACGCCCAAAAAGCTGCAATACTGGATGGGATCTACTTATTACTTCGATCGTAGGCCTTAGTTGCCAAAGTTGTTAAATCATTACCCTTGTCATGATATAGAACCACTTTTTGCTCCAAAATCATGGTGAATTTTTTTTCTTTACCTATTTTTTGAATGACCTTCATCATTTTGAGAAGAATTTTTTGCGTCATTTCCTTTTCAATTTTTCCGAACTCAGCATTTTGATCTTGCACATATCTTTCAAAGTTTACTTTTTCTTTGCGAAATTTATCTTCCTTTTTCTTCTTTAATTCAGGGTCGAGCACGAAGCTTTGTTTGTTCAAATTTTCCAACATTTTTTTTATTTTAGCTTCACGCGCTTTAATCTTTTTTTTCTCTTTAGAAAAATCTTTTTTAAAAGACTCAAAACCCCTCTTCCACTCCTTAGTATTGAGGACGGCTTTCTGAATATCTACAAAACCAACCCGGCCATCAGCAGCGTATGAGAACTCTGTTAAGGCCCCGAAAAAAAACAGCCCCATTAAAAAAATTGAAAAACAAACTCTGTACGCTTTAAAAGAAAATACCTGCATAATCCAAAATCCTTAACTTGTGGTTTAAATTAAATTAGAATGCGCTGCCTGCAGAAAAATGAAACTCCCCGGTTTCTTCTCCTGATTTGCGGTCAAGTTTTACGCCGTAGGAAAAGCCAAGCGGGCCAAAAGGACTGATAAACCTAAATCCTGCCCCAACACTATTTCTCATTTCACCGAGGTCAAAATCTTTTGAGGTAGAACTCTGGTCTGTCCCCGATCCATATACATTGCCTCTGTCATAAAAAACAAAAGCTCGAACCGATTTTGTAAAGGGGTACTGCAATTCCAAATTCAAGAGCAGAGCTTTACTGCCTCCCAAGGGGTCGCCATCTGCATCTTTAGGCCCGATATCTTGAATAGTAAAACCCCTTAAGGAAGTAGGCCCGCCCATGAAATACCTTTCAAAGGAAGGAAGTGTATCTCCGCTATAGCCTTCCGCAAAATTTATTTTTCCGTGTGCGGCTCCCACCAGTTTTCCGACCAAGGGGTGGTAATAAGTAATATCATATGAGGAGCGGGTAAATTTTGCACCCCCCAGCCCTGCAAATTCAAATGCTACCACATGCCTCCACCCCTGGGAAGGGTTTAAAAAATTGTCCCTGCTATCAAAAGAATAGACCGGTGAAACGCGGCTGGTTGTTCGGGTTTCATTTTTTAGAAATTCAGAAGTATCTGCTGCGGAAACACCTGTTACTTCAACATTTTCGAATCTATATCCAAGACTTAAGGATTCAAATTCGGTGATATTTTTTCCCAAACGAAGGCCTCCTCCAGAGGACTTCGCATCGAAACTTAAAAAATCTTCATCACGATTGAAAGCATCGATTCCGGCAGAAATTTCGGAGTCGAATAATCGGGGTTCAGTTAAGCTAATATTAAAATCTGCCCTAATAGATGATAGTGACGCAGTCAGGTTTACCCGATGTCCGTTTCCGAATAAATTGTCCTGAGCAATGGATGTTGTAAAAATTAGATTTTCTACTGAGCTAAAACCCGCCCCTACGGTAAATGACCCAGTAGGTTTTTCGGTCACAGTAGTCAGGATATCTATCAGATCTGGGTTTTCCCCTCTTTGCGTATCAATTTTTACATCTTCAAAATAATTCAGATTATTAATTCTTTGCTTACTTCGCTTTAGCTTTGCACCATCAAAAACCTCACCTTCTTTTAATCTGAATTCACGCCGGATTACATTATCCCTGGTTTTAATATTTCCCAGCATGTTGATTTTTCCTACATAAACCTTTTTACCCTTATCAATATCTATAGAGAGGTCAACCTTGCGGATTTGATCATCAATTTTTGTTATGGGGTTAACGTCTGCATAAGCATATCCTTTTGCAGAATACAAATCTGTAACGGTTATAATATCCTCACGAAGCTGCGATACGTTATAGATATCCCCTTTTTTTGTAAGAAGGCTTTTAATAATTTCATCGTGCGGAACCGTGTCATCCCCTTTGACTACCAGAGATTTAATTCGGAATTGCGGACCCTCTTCTACTGGGATGATAATATGGATTTCGCGAGCTTTTTTATTTACATCAATCCTGGGTTCTAAAACCTTGACCCTTAAATAACCATTGTCCTGGTAAAAACCTTCTATTCTAAATAAGTCGAGCTTTAAAATATCTTTTTGATACACCCCCGAGTCATCAAGAAAAGATAACCAGTTTCCTGCCTTGGTTTCCATTTGCTCAATAAGCTTTTTGTCTTTAAAAGCCTTATTACCAGAAAATCTAACTTTTTCTATTTTTACTTTTTTTCCTTCACGGATTCTTATCACAACATCAATGAGGTTGTTCTGATCCTTATTAGTTTCAATTCGCGTTTCTGCAAAAAAGTAGCCCTTCTCTTCATAGGCTTTTAGAATTTCTTTTTCGCTTTCTTTAATTAGATGCTCATTAAAAGTGGCCCCTCGTCGCAAACCAATTTTTTCGCGTATATCATTGGTCTCTAATCTTGAATTACCAATTATTTGCACATCCCCAATGGAAGGAATCTCTTCAACAAAAAACTGCACCTCAAGACCTTCAAGGCGATTATGGGTTTCCACCTGAATATCCTTGAATTGCCCTAAGCTGAAAATCTGTTCTATATCTTTACGAATTTGTAATTTGGAAAGGACCGTGCCCGGCTTGGATTTGATGTAATAAAGGATGGTTGACTCATCAATCCTTTTATTTCCATTAATGGCTAGAGACTGAATGACTTCCCCCTCCTGCGCCGGTAAAAGCGAGGGAGCCATCAGGAAAATCATCGCCAAAAAGGCGACGAAAAATGGGTGGGTAATTTTTGCCATTCTGCCAGAACTAGCTGAAATTTTATGAGTTATAGTGATAAATTTGAATCCCGAGTTTTAGCCAAAAAAAAGTATCAAGCTTCATAGGCGTAACCCCCTGAAACTTAATACTTTATTTGTTTTTATTCATTGGCGCTTTTTTAAGCGTATAAATTAATTATCATCCAACATTCACGGCGTCTGCCTTCTCTACAAACACCAGACTGTCATCTTGCAGACTCACCTCAATGAGCCCTCCATTCTTGAAACGGCCTTTGAGCATTTCATCGGACAAAACATCTTCCAAGTGCTTTTGAATTGCCCGTTTCAAGGGTCGAGCGCCAAAGCTGGCATCAAATCCTTTTTCGGCGATCCACCGTTTGGCTCCAGGAGTAACATCCAAAGTAAGCCCCTGTTGAATTAGCTGCTCGTTCAGCACCTGCAATTGAACATCCAAAATTTCAACAATGTTTTCCAACTCTAGAGGACGGAAAACAACGGTCTCACTCAATCGATTGAGGAACTCTGGGTTAAATGTCTTTTTCAGGTCCTGCTTCAATTCTTTTTGCATTTTATCGTAGTTCAATTCGTCATCGTCTTTATGGAACCCAAGGCTGGTGCCTTTTTCAAGCATCCTTGAACTGATGTTAGACGTGAGAATGATTACGGTATTTTTGAAATCTATAACCCGGCCATAGCTATCCGTCAAGCGGCCATCATCCATGATTTGCAATAAGAGATGATAAATGTCTGGGTTTGCTTTTTCGATTTCATCAAAAAGAACAACCGAGTAAGGTTTACGACGCACTTTTTCAGTTAACTGGCCGCCCTCTTCATAGCCAACATAGCCTGGAGGCGCACCCGTCAGACGGGATACATTAAATTTCTCCATGTATTCCGACATGTCTAACCGAATCAAAGAGTCTCTATTTCCAAACATGAATTCTGCCAACACGTTTGCCAACTCTGTCTTTCCAACACCTGTCGGACCCAGAAAAAGAAATGAACCTATAGGTCGTTTCATATCTTTTAACCCAGATCGAGAACGGCGAATGGCTTTGGTGAGAACTTTAATAGCCTCTCCCTGACCCACAACTTTATTCGCCAACTCTTCTTCCATATTCATCAAGCGAATGCTTTCTTTTTCTTCAATTCGAGAAAGAGGAATTCCTGTCATGCTTGAAACAACATCGGCAATATCGTCTTCTGTTATAGAAGGCTCGCTTGTATCTCGCTGTTTGTCCCATTCTTCTTTTACGGACTCCAGTTTTTCGATGAGAGCTTCTTCCTTGTCACGCAATTCGACTGCTTTTTCAAATTCCTGATTTTCAATGCAGACCTTCTTATCGCGAACAACCAGATCCATCTCTTTTTGAATTTTCTTCATATCGGGAGATTGAGTTATCTCACGCAGACGAACCCTTGAGCCAGCTTCATCGATAACATCAATAGCCTTGTCTGGAAGGAAACGATCCGTAATATAACGCTCTGCAAACCGAACCGCCGTAACGATAGCTTCATCAGAAATTTTGGCTCTATGATGCAGTTCATAAGGAACTTTCAGTCCTTTTATGATTTCAATGGTTTCATCAACCGTTGGCGGATTTACCACGATAGGCTGAAAACGTCTTTCAAGCGCACCATTTTTTTCAATGTATTTTCGGTACTCTTCCAAGGTGGTCGCTCCGATACACTGAATTTCACCGCGAGAAAGTGCGGGCTTCAACATATTGGATGCATCCACAGAACCCTCTGCAGCACCTGCACCAACCAAAGTGTGCAACTCATCTACAAAAAGAATGACACTTTCGTTTGCCATGATTTCTTTCATAATACCTTTTAGGCGCGCTTCAAACTGGCCACGGTATTTCGTCCCGGCAATCAACGAACCCAGGTCAAGAGACACCACTCGCTTGTCAAAAAGAGTATCAGGAACCTCCCGCTCAACAATTAATTGAGCCAAACCTTCAACGATCGCCGTTTTACCAACACCCGGCTCACCAATCAGAACCGGATTATTCTTAGTGCGACGACTCAGTATCTGAATCACACGTTCAATTTCTTTTGCGCGTCCAATGATGGGGTCGAGCTTACCGTCCAACGCCATCTTGGTCAGGTCGCGACTGAACTCATCCAGTGTCGGGGTTTTACCCACTTCTCGATTTGCTTCGGTGGGCTCTTTGAACATCTCCACAATTTTCTCGCGGACATCATCAAAGAACATTCCAAAACTATTCAGAACTCGACAGGCAACGCCCTCTTTTTCTTTCAAAAGACCTAAGAGCAGATGCTCGGTACCAATGTAGTTATGGTTAAGGGAACGCGCTTCTTCAACCGCGAACTCCAAAACTTTTTTGGCCCGGGAGGTAAAGGGGATATCCCCAATGATTAGCGAATTAGAACTTCGAGGCAAACTTTTCTCCAACTCTTTTTTGAGCTGGGTCAAATCAACTCCGCTTTTTTGCACAATGGCAACAGCTATGCCACCACCATCTTTGATGACGCCTTGTAAAATGTGCTCTGTTCCTAAATATTCGTGGCGGTAAAGTTCTGCTTCCTCGCGAGCGAGGATGATAACTCTACGCGCTCTCTCCGTGAATCGCTTAAACATGATTCAACATTCCTTAAAAAGCGGATTTATAATGTGAAAGAGGCCCACATTTCATTTCAATGCGGAGCAACATCCCTGTTTTAAATTCTGGTTTATACCAATATTAGTTTAACAAATGATTCTGTTTATACAAATTTTTATTTAGAACCCGGATGCAACACATAAACTACCAATAACAAAGGGCTTATTCCAGCCCAAATGGCCTTATCAAAACTCAATTATTTGGCCTTTAACACCCAGTTTATCGGCAATTTTTACTATTTACTAAAGACAAACCAGAATTAGCCCTCAGAAGGCAAAATACAGGCTAATTAGCTATAACCTGCATCTTTGTGGAAACAAATAACGGCGGCGGTGGTACTGGGTGGAAAAAACTCATTGGCATCCGTCAATGTCACCCCTAAATCTTCGGCTCCCAGGGCATTCCAAATAATGTGATTGCCTTTCAGGTTTGTCAAGGCAGGATAACCAGGGCTGTACCGTTGCCCACGATTTTCTTTTTTATAGCCCGCTCTGGTTCGTACCAATTGGTGGATATATTCCGCCATATCCTCGGCGACCCTATCGCTCAAACCCTGCAAATACAATGCTGATTCGCTCTCATTTTGTTCTTTAAAAGATTTGACTCCCGCCTCCACCCCGACACCGGCTGTGGTTATTTGAAGACCAATTGCATCTAGCTGACCCGATTCCACCGAATGAAAATATTGCCCCACAGAAAACTTATCCTTCCTGCCCTTTCCAATGCACAAATCAAAATTCAATCGACCCAGCTCTTTATCCTTTTTCTCCGATTCATAAAATATCACTTCATCCCCATCAGCCTGAGCAGGGAAAAGCCCGAATCGAGCTTTGGGGATGATCCAATGATTTTGTTCGGCTTTTTCAATCCATTCTTTTTCTAATCTTTGTAACTGGTCAATGGTGACTCCCTTTTGAATCCAGCTCGATTTTTTTCCAAACTTCCAGTTCAAAGAATAGAGACTCTTCCTATCCAAAGATAATTTATGCAATTTAAATTCTACCTTTTGGATTCCATAACCTTCGGCAGGCACTTCATGATGACGAAAACCTACTTTTCTTCTAGGCAATGTTTCCAATAGCTGATCCTTCTCCTCCTGCATTCCTTTTGCCTTCTTATATTGGATGAGCAAAGCCTCTTGATTTTCTTTTAGAAACACGGGTCGTTTTTCTTTATCCATCAAAAGCCCCATCGTGTTGACCCCATCCATACCGCTGTCGCAATAGAAAACATTGTCGAGAATGGCGGCGGTGTCATCGCCCCCCTGCATGGCAACATAACCCGCGTGCCTTAAGTTTACGGGAGCGCCACCTATAAGAACGGGAATGGAGAATTTTCCTTCCGTCAACATACGCGCCACAGTGATCATATGATTGGAGGTTTGCACCAAAAGCGCACTCATACCAATGGCATCTGCTTTTTCGGCGCGAGCCGTTTCGATAAACTTTTCCAAAGGCACCTGCACCCCCAGATCGACCACTCGATACCCATAATTTTCCAGAAGGGTTTTAGCCAAGTCCTTACCAATGCTGTGCACATCCTGATAAACCGTACCTATCACCACAACGCCCTTATAGTCGATAGCCGCCCCCGGCTCCACACCGCTTTGAAAACGCATGAAACTTTCAAGAAACTGCATGACATGGCGCATTACATCTGCACTTTTCAATAAATGCGGAAGACTCACTTCACCTCGACCAAACGCATCGCCCAATTCACGCATGGCCTTCATCAAGTGCCCGCTTATAAATTTCAAAGGCTCGTGTTTCTCTATAGCCTGGGCAACATCAGCAACAATTTTGTCTTTATAGGGAAATTTTCCTCCCTCTTTTTCTATGACTCCATCCTGCTTTTGTTTGAATCCATCTTTGATTTTCTGGCAGATACCTTCTTCCAAAGACAGATCGTCGTAATCGATTTTTTTTGCTTGAACACCGGTTTTTTTTGTCTGTGCAATCTGCTCCAGCTCTTCAAAGGCCGTCATGTCGCGGTCAAGAATTACTTTTCTCGCCAGCTCGACATCGCTTTTAGTCAGACTCTCTGAGGGCACGTAATGATTCGGATTCAATATCGCGCAATCCAGCCCCACCTTTCTCGCCTCATCAAGAAACACGCTGGTCAAAACTTTTCTCATATAGGGTTTCGAAGCCAGACCATTGGTCAGGTTGCCAACTCCTATACTGGTTTTCAAATCTGGATGAATTGCTTTTATCCGCGGCAGACATTTTAAAGTCTCGGCACAAAAGTTCAGCCCCTCTATCGACTCCGAGCCGATGGGATAGGCGTTGACATCCATAAGAATCTGATCGGGCGTAACGTTGTGTTTTTCTTTAGCCTGCTTAACAATCTCTGCCGCTAGCTCATACTTTTCATCGGCAGTTTGTCCTGGTCCTTCTGGCCCATTAACCAAAGCGACATAAACCGGATGATGCTGACGGGTTAGTGACAACACAGCATCGAGCTTGCTCACTCCTTGTTCATACTCTTCAAGGCTGATGGAATTAATGATGGGTCTTCCGGGATAGGACTCAATGGCTGTTTGTAGGGCTTCTACCGAAAAAGAATCAATGCACATGACGCCCTTAAAATCACTGGTCAGTTCATAAATCGCTTGCGGTAAAACCTTTTCTGTTTCGACAATGTTACTGTCCATACAAACATCGATGATATCGATACCCAGGTCTTTGACCTGCTCTTCAACAACCTCTTCCAAAACCTCCATCTGAATTTCATCGTCACGTTCGACGGCCTCTCTCACTTTTTTACTGCCGCGAACGTTTAACCTTTCACCAATGCGAATCAAAGCCTCTGAACTGTCTATCGGCTTGGCCTCTTGTGGACCAGAAACATAAACCATTTTCTCTATTTTTTTCGGAGAAGGAACAAGGGCTTTAACGCGATTGGAAAGCGCTCGGATATGGTCGGGCGTAGTGCCACAACACCCGCCAACAATGGATACCCCAAAATCTTTAACGAAGCGTTCAACATAATCCGCCATAGCTTCGGGTTCTAGCTTGTAACAAGTCTTACCATCTTCCGAAACGGGTTGACCCGCATTAGGAACAATCGAAATAGGCAAGCTACAAACACGACTCAGTTTTTCTACAGTCTTCTCCATCAATTCAGGACCGGTATTGCAATTGATTCCAAAAGCTGAAATGCCCATACCCTCCACCGCCACCAGCGCGGCATGGATATCGGTGTTGAATATTTGCATCTTGGAAAATCCATCGACCGTCACCTGGGCAATGATGGGAAGTTTTTTGTCAGCCTCTGCAAACGCTTTGTTGGCGCCTATGAGAGAGGCCTTCAACTCCAGAATGTCCTGTTGCGTTTCGAAAAGAAGGACATCGGCTCCACCTTCAATCATTCCTTTTACTTGCAGATAATTATTGTCAACAATTTGATCCCAAGTGGCTTTATTGAGGTCCGCCTCGGTTTTGGAAAGAACGTAATTGGAAGGACCAATAGACCCGGCTACAAATAGCGGGCGTCCATCGTATTCTGGTTCGGTCTTATAACGTTCAATGGCTTTTTTGGCGATCCGGCAACCTTCCACATTCAAATGATGGGTGATGGCCGAGTAATCCGATTTTTTTAAATCCAATCCCTGCGGGATGGCTTTGATATCTGTGATATCGATTTGAGTGAAATCAAATTCTTTCAAACGCAAAGGCGACGCACCGAAGGTATCGGTTTCGATCAGGTTGGCACCGGAACGTAAATATTTTAAATGGATTCCTTCCAAGTCATCGGGACGGGAAAAAACCAACAAATCGGTCAGCATCTTGAAAGCCGGGCCACCGAAGGCGGCATCATCCAGTTCCAGATTTTGCACCATGGTGCCCATTGCGCCATCAAGAACAAGAACCTGCTTTCCTAAAACATCCTCAAATTTCATATTGAACTCATTTTGTGATTATAAAAAGGGAAGTAAACTTCCTTCCGAAAGGGACATAAATGAAGGGGAATTACCTACTCAATGTCAAATTACTAGGAAACCGAAAAGTTTTCAATGACATTATTACCTTCCTTACACTCAAGACGGAGATAAGGAAAGACTCATACTTCTGCTTTCTGCGGTTTTGATGGTTTTATTCCAAAAACCCTTTCCATAAAACCGGGCCTGTCTTTGGCGCAACGGAAACCAATATCTTTTTTATACGCCAAGGGGCTGAGATGCTCGCGATAAGAAGCTCGGGACTTTAAGGCCACCACTTTTTGGAAGTCCTTTTTATTAAAATGTCCCACCCCCATATAAGACATGCCTCGCAAAACATAATGCTTTTTTTCGAAAGCTGCCGATTTAAAATTGCTGTCCGGGTAGGGTTGATAATAGTCCCAAACCCATTCCCAAACATTACCGATCATGTCATGCACACCATAAACACTTTTCGATTTTGGAAAACTACCAACAGGCTTTAGGCCCTGCCCTGTTTTGTTTCGCGGCGAAGTGGCGAGGTTGGCAATTTCCGGCACAAAATCGTCTCCCCAGGGATAGATATATCCGGCACGGCCGCGTGCTGCTTTTTCCCATTCTATTTCCTGAGGCAGCCGCTTGCCTGCCCATGCCGCATAAGCTGCGGCATCGAAAAAACTGACATGCGTAACGGGAAAGTTGCCCTGACCTTCAGGAAACTTCTGGCCTTTCCAATAGCGAGGCGGTTTACGATCTGTCGCCTGACAAAAAATATAGTATTGTAAATTCGTAACCTCGTAGCGGTCGATATAAAAACCGGGAATGTCTGTTCGCCTTTCAGGAGACTCATCGGCATACCAGGGTTTGTCGAGCCCCAATGAAAGCGCGTGATTTTTCAGGTCCTCTTCATTGGTTCCAATGGTAAACTCTCCTGATGGGATATAAACCATTCCCTCAGGTACATTTTCAAAACACCCCGCCAGGATCAATGGCGAAAGAATTAAAAATAAAACATTTCTTAAAATATTTTTTGCTTTTAAAAACATGGAATCTGAAAAATTAACATCCGTCCTTTTAACTGATATAGATCGGGAAAACAGATTGACCGACTTCTCGTTGGACAATTGCCCGGAAAAATTAGTGGACTCTGTAAAAGAGGTCGGCATACGGCATCCTATTAGTGTTTGCTCTGACATCAAACCTTATAAAATTATTAGCGGCCATAAACGGGTTCGGGCAGCTATTAAAGCAGGCCTTACCCGCATCCCGGCATTTTTAGTTGCAACCATGACTGACGCGCTGGTGTTGAATCTGAAAGAAAATTTTGCACTAAGACATTATAGCGATATTGAGAAAGGATGCACACTCAACAAACTTGTCTCAGAAGGAATTCAAGAAGACACCATCATTGATCTGTATATGCCTCTTCTCGAACTGGAACGCAGTAAAAAGATTTTTCGTGATCTTATTTTAGTCGAAAAGATAAGTTCTGGATTACAAAAACTATTACACCGGTCTAGCGTTCCTCTCAAAGTTTTTCAGGTTTTCTTCACGTGGAACAATGAGGATCAGAAGTCCGCTGAAGAATTTTTCTCCATCACTCGACCGGGAGCAAACAAATGGCGCGACCTGCTCGAATTGGTAGAAGAAATTTCCACACGCGATAATATTTCTCCAAAAGATTTTTTTTCCGCCCCCGCCACTATAAAATTTTTGGACGATAAAGACCTAACGCGACCTCAAAAATACGATCGCGTTCACCAATCGCTACAGCAAAAAAGATATCCGGTTTTATCTGATTTAAAAAAACAGGTGGCTCGCGCACTCGATGAAATGAAACTGGACGACAAGACCCGATTCAAATATCAGGAAGCTTTTGAAAGTGATGAGATGAAACTGGAATTGAAGTTCCGTGATGAAAGAGAACTCTCGCAACAAGTAGAAAAGATTTTTCAAGCCCTGCAATCAGGCTCGGTGGAGAAGCTTATAAAAATTATTAACCACCGATGAACACAGATGGGCACAGATGTCTAAACGCCCTCTTTCTTAAAGAGGGCGCAAAAAAGCAACCTCAATCCAGAAGCTTGAGAGTAATTGTATCGCAATAAGGGAATAGACCCATAGGGTCCAGCGTCACGCTGGCCGCTAGAAGTAGCGTTTACGGGGGGTGATGACTTTTTTAAATTCGTTGGGGCCGGTTTTATATTTTTTGTAGAGCGCTTCAAGATTAGAGCGTGATTGGGACAACTCTTTCAACAATTTTTGTTCCGACAAAAACCTTTGCGCAATGATGCAATGGGTAATGGCCTTTATCCCCGACAACCTTTCGTTGTAAGCATCGCTGATTCGCTCGTGGGCTTTGATATGTTCTGGATTAAAATAAACGACTTCACGAAGTACATCGATTTCCTCCCCCGGTTGGCCGCTGTATCTCACATCCATACTTATCTGAAATAAATTTTCCGCCAAAGTATCGTTTGCCGTTTCGTTATCGGGACTCAGTTCCACCGCTTTTCTTAAAGGTTTTTCTGCCGGCACATACCTTTTTAGTTTCATCAATGCCGCGCCAAGCTTGAAGTATGCTTCCGCTCCGTGTTTCGGGCTATGCTTGATTGCTCGACGCAAAGGCCCAATAGAATCATCAAATTTTTTCAACTTATAATAAAGCATACCCAATCGCAGGTTAGGCATTGAAGCGGTAGGGTCTACCGATATCGCTTCTTTATAATGTTTGATGGCTTTTTTGGTATTTTTTAATTTGCTGTAAACTTCGCCAAAATTGTAATGCGCTTGCACTGTCAGGTTTTTATCGAAGTTCAGGGCATCCTGAATTTTATCGAGCGCGTCATTGTAACGACCCAACTCGGAATAACATATTCCCATAGATAAATGTGCCGGCCCAAAGCTCGGAATTATTTTTATGGCTTCTTTAAAATGGTTTTCCGATTCTATTTGATTTTTCATGCGCCCGTAGGAAGTAGATAAATTGGAATGGGCCTGACAAAGGGCTTTCTTAACTATTTCACTTTCAGGGTCAAGCCGCATGGCTTCTTTGAGGTGTTCCACTGCATCATCATCTCGCCCCATTTCCATTTGCGCCCGGCCCAATTGCAACCGTGCGCTTTTATGCTCAGGCTCCTGATTTACAACAGCACGTAATGGCGGTATGGCTTCGCCGTAGCGGTGCATCTCCATATAAACCTCGCCGAGCTCATATAGAATTTTTGTATCTTCAGGGTTTTTCTGCAATGCTTCTTTCAGTCGATCGACCAGTGCTTTAAGTTCTGTTGGGCTGCGTACCGGGACCTCTTCTTCGGCAGGGCTGTCTTTGCCCCAACTCAAAAGTTTTTCAATGATCCCTTTAAACCAGATTTTAATCTTGCTTAACATTTTTCAAATTTAAAATGCTTTAAAAAACAGCATTACAGGGTTTATGAATTGAGAGAAATATCTGTGAACTATAGTAAAAGGCACGAAAAGTTTCAACTCGCTTTAAGAGTATCGACTTTCTAGGTCCAGCGACACGCTGGTTAGCGGCGGAATTTTTCTACCAGGGTTCGTACCGTGTCAATGACTCTGTTTACGTCAGCTTCTGACATTTTTGGGTACAACGGAATGGAAAGGATGCGCTCAGAATAGTTTGAGGCGATAGGATAATCTTGTGGTTTGGTATTGTAGTTTTCCACGTAATAAGGTTGCAGATGTAAGGCAATATAATGAACCGCAACCCCAATGCCCGTTTCCTGCATGGCTTCGAGGAATCCATCTCGATCAACCGTCAGTTGTTCGAGTCGCAATGCAAGAATATAAATATGGTGAGCATGTTCAATATCGCCATGTCGAGTCAGTGTTTCCACTTCAGGAACATCGGCGAAACCACAATCATACATAGCAACGTATTTTTTGCGAATTTTTAAAAATGAGTCTATTTTTTTTAGCTGATGGATTCCAATCGATGCATTGATATCAGACATATTGCATTTATGACCTGCCATTTTTTGTTCCCAATGGGTGTAGCCTGATTTTCCATACCGCTTCCACGCATCACGTGTGATTCCCTGCAAACGCATAACCTGAAACTGGGCGGCCAACTCATCATCATCTGTGACCAGCATTCCACCTTCACCTGTCGTGATGTTTTTATTTGCGTAAAAACTGAAGGATGTAATATTGCCCATATTGCCAACCTTTTTTCCGTCAAATTTTGTTTCGACGGCATGGGCGGCATCTTCAATCACCAACAAATTATGTTTCTTAGCAAGTTCATTGATCGCATCCATATCGCAAGGGTGTCCTGCAAAATGAACCGGTATGATCGCCCGGGTTCGCGGGGTGATTTTTTCTTCAATCTTTTTGGGATTAATAAGTAATGTTCCAGGCTCAATATCCACCAGAACCGGTTTCATTTTTTGCAGGAGAATAACATTGGCCGTCGCGGGAAAAGTCATGGGGGTGGTTATGACCTCATCCCCTTCGGGAAATCCATGCGCTTCCAAAGCCAGGTTTAAACCAGCGGTACAGGAATTTAAAGCGATAGCATGTTTACAACCAATATAGTCACTAAAGGCTTCTTCAAACCTTTTGGTTTTTGGACCTGTGGTCAACCATCCTGAATTTAAAGTATCAGTGACTTCAAGATGTTCCTCTTCTTCTATCCAAGACTGATGAAAGGGTAAATCGATTTTCATATTTTTATCTCACCCTCTTATTTAAGAGCATGACGGTCAGCATCTGGCTTTGCCAATAAGCTTTCCGAATCGAAGTGAACATATTCCTTTTTCTCCCAGGCATCATTATTATTTGGAATAAAGTACATGGTAGTGACTGCGCCGCTAATAGAAGAAGTATCAGCAAGAACTGTAATTGCCCATTTACCATCCACTTTTTCCCAATAATCAATATGTGTACGATTCATGTCAAACGAAATATCTTCGCGAACCAATGCTGGGTTAAGTCTCTCCGTACCTTTTAATTTAATTTCAACCTTGGCGTACTTTCCATCTTTGCTAATAGAAATTGTTTCAAGCTCGTAATTTTTTACTATTATAAAAGGATTATAAAACCATTTGTAATAATGTTGCCTTGGAAACCCCAAAGCATCCTTTTTATTGTAATTTTTTTTAATGTGATTTAACGGTGGAAGCATACCTCCTGAAATATGGCCCATTAATCCATTTCGATAGCCCGAAACCAGACGGCCTTCAAAGTACAAAAATTCTTCAACCGAAATTTCTTTTTTATATTTTGGATGCTGGTACTGGTAAGCACCTCTCAAATCGTTCTTCAGCCGCTTATCAAAATATTCCTTTTCCAGTTTCTCCAGCTCTTGGGCTTCTTTTAGCACAGCATCTCCGATGTCTGCCCAGCTTGCATTGGCCGTTGAAATACCTCCCAGACATACTAGCCCAAGAAACATATAAACTGTCTTTTTTACAAACCTTTTCATTCTTGTTCTCCTGTTAGCTTATTAATTCAACCGACCTCAAAATAGGCCGTAATTTGGGTTTTTTTTAATGTTGCACAGGTCATCGCAATCTTATCGGCAAATCCCACTTTTTAGTTTAGCTATTCGCCGCACGGGCAAAAAATCGACTCTCAAAACAAGAAACGAGATCGTAAAGCCTTTTACTATAAGCTCTAATTACTCCTCAAGGCGTAAGTTATATTCTTCTTCAATTTTCTTCATGCCCGGTCATGGGTAGAAGGGGTTGCCTTGATTTTTTCTGCCAGAGGTTGAGTGATTCCGGGAAAGGCCATCAAATCCTCTAACGAGGCTTTTTGAATATTTTCCAGGCTACCGAATTGCTTCAATAGCATGAGACGGCGTTTTTTCCCAATTCCAGGAATCGATTCCAGTGGCGATTCCAAAGTTTCTTTACCTCGTAATTTACGGTGATATGAGATGGCGAATCGATGCGCTTCATCGCGAATGCGTTGCATTAAAAAACGTGATGGAGAGCTCTCGCTAAATAACACCGGTATTTTTTGATTTGGCAAATAGACTTCATCTGTCGCCAAATTATTTCGGAACTTTCCTTTGGCAATACAGGCTAGGTCAATCCGATCCATAAGGTCTAGAGCTTCCAATACCTGCCACCCAGCATTCAAATGACCTTTGCCTCCATCAATGAGAATGAGATTAGGCAAAGGTGCATCTTCATCCAGCAACCGGCTGTAGCGACGAGTCATCACTTCTCTTAACATGGCATAATCGTCAATGCCTTTCACTGTTGCAATTTTATAGCGTCTATATTTAGATTTTTCAGCAAAGGCGTTTTCAAAAACTACCATCGACCCTACTGCATGTGAGCCTGAGATATTAGACAAGTCGAACCCTTCAATCACTTCTGGAAAATGTTTCAAGCCAAGAGCGGTTTGTAGTTCTTCTAATGAACGGGTTCCCACTTCTCCTTTATCCCGTTCCATTCTCATTGCAAAGCTGGCATTTTCTTCTGCCATACGAATCAGGTCGCGTTTCTTTCCTATAACGGGAACCTCCAGGCGTACGCGCGTTCCTTTTTTCTCTGATAACCAATCGGAAATTAGATCTACATCTTCTATTGGGTGCGGCAATAAAACCTCTGCTGGCAACATGCTCTCTTCAGCATAATATTGTTTGAGAAAGGACGATAGGGTTTCGTCTTCCTCCATTTCATTGAGCGACTTCAATTTAAAAATCTTTTCTCCCAACATTTTTCCGGAACGTATGATTAAAACCTGTGCCATGGCCTGATCTTTTTCTGAGCAGTAGGCAATCACATCCTGATCTTCCAGCGAGGTAGAAATGATTTTCTGTTTATCAAGCACCGTTTGTACAGCAGCTATTTTATCGCGGAGAACGGCAGCTTCTTCATAACGTGTATCAAGTGACGCTGTCTCCATCTTAGCCTTTAGGCTTTTCAGTAATGTAGTATTTTTTCCCTTCAGGAATAGTGAAACATCCTGCACTATTTGTGAATAATCTTCTGGAGCAACCAATCCTGCACAGGGAGCAAGGCAACGCCCCATCTGATGATTGAGACAGGGTCGACGCAAGGGACTGCCGTCTAACTTATCTTTGCTCTGCCTCAACGGAAAAATTTTATAAATCAAGCGAATGGTTTCGCGGACCTCCTTCACCATCGTGTATGGACCAAAATAAGTAGCTTTATCTTTTTTAACGCGGCGTACCACTTCCAATCGAGGAAATTTTTCCTGCGTGGTCAATCGTAAATAAGGGTAGTGTTTGTCGTCTTTAAGCAGGACATTGTATTTCGGCTGATGTTTTTTGATGAAATTGCTTTCCAGAATCAGCGCTTCAGCCTCTGTTTTAGTTGTCAAAAACTTGATATCATCAACCTTACCTAGAAACATCCGTGTTCTAGGATGAAGGCTCCGCGAACTTTGAAAATAAGAACGCACACGATTTCTAAGGACTTTGGCCTTGCCTATATAAAGAATTTCCGACCGGCGATCCTTCATGATATAAATTCCGGGTAACTTGGGAATGTTCTCTATAATTTCTTTGATTTTTTTATTCAGGGGAAACCTCCCAACAAATTATCACCTTAAAAATATACTCCCATTTGCATGAAGATCGAAAGCAATAATCAGCGCGGGTTTTGGGGAAGCAGATTAGGGTTTATTTTGGCAGCATCTGGCTCTGCTATTGGACTAGGCAATATCTGGAAGTTTCCTTATATAGTAGGAGAGAATGGTGGCGGTGCATTCGTACTCATTTATCTCGTCTGCATATTCATCATCGGCACACCTATCATGCTGGCAGAGTTTACTTTAGGCCGAAAAACCAATTTGAACCCTGTCGGGGCATTCGCCTCACTCAAACCTCAATCTGCCTTTATCAGCATCGGATACATGGGGGTGCTTGCCGGGTTCCTCATTCTTTCCTTTTATGGAGTGGTTGGCGGCTGGACGTTTGCCTATGTTGTGAAATCGATCTCGGGCAGTGTGTTGTCATTCACCTCGCCGAAAGAAGCCGGGAGTTTTTTCGGGGCATTTATCAGCAATACCGGAGAAACCGTTTTTTATCACGCCCTGTTTATGGGCGTTTGCATTGCCATCGTCCTTAGAGGGGTGCACGGCGGCATCGAAAAAGCCTGTAACATTTTAATGCCCACTCTGGTTGTATTCCTGATCCTTTTGATGGTTCGCTCGCTCACCCTCGATGGCGCGATGGAAGGCGTTGCCTTTTACCTGTATCCCGATTTCAGCAAGATCAGCGGCAACACCGTGCTCATCGCTCTCGGGCAAGCGTTCTTTTCTCTCAGTCTGGGTATGGGGTGCATGATCACCTACGGCAGTTACCTTTCAGAAAAAGAAAACCTGACCTCCTCCACCGTTTATGTGGTGATGTTCGATACCATGATCGCCCTGCTGGTCGGCATGGTTATTTTCCCCGCTGTGTTCGCGATGGGACTCGAACCCGCAGAAGGCCCAAGCCTGGTGTTCAGCGTTTTGCCCGCCGTGTTCACCAGCATGCCTATGGGCCAGGGAGTGTCCGTTATATTTTTTACCTTGTTGGCAATCGCTGCGATCACCTCGGGCATTTCACTTCTGGAAGTAGTCGTCGCCTATTTCATAGACCAAAGAGGGTGGGAACGAAAAAAAGCGGTGCTTATTGTCGGGTCGGCCATTTTTGTTTTTGGCATTCCCAGCGGGTTATCCTTCGGAGTAATTGCAGATGTAAAACTTGCAGGCATGACCTTCTTCGATCATGTCGATAATATCGCATCCAATTATCTGTTGCCGTTAGGAGGAATGCTGACAGCCATCTTTGTCGGTTGGGTTTGGGGAACCAAAAACGCGCACGAAGAAATTGAAAAACATGAAAACACATTTCAATTCCCCTGGGCGCAATGCTGGGAATTTTTAATCCGTTACATCACACCCTTGGCCGTTGGCATCGTTTTTATCGCAAAAGTCCTTCCCTAAGCTGGCAAACAATAGTTTGGTATGCTCCAATACAATAGTTAATAATAGTTATTCTTAATAACTCATATTCATAAAGTTCCCAATTTAATGGAACATGTCGTTCTACATAAACTCGTCCTGATTATTATTTTAGGAATTGTTTGCCAGTGGTTTGCCTGGCGTTTCAAATTTCCTTCCATTGCGCTATTTGCAGTTGTTGGACTTGCTATTGGTCCTATTTTCCAATTTGTCGATCCAAGTCAGGATTTCGGAGTCCTTGTAGAAGCCATTATCAAACTTGCTCTGGCAATAATTTTATTTGAGGGTGGTCTAAACCTAAAATTTCATGAACTAACTCATACGGGAAAAGCGGTTAAACATCTTATCCTTTTAGGGCTTCCCCTTTCCTGGTTCTTTGGTTTTTTAGTATGTTATTGGGTTGCTAATTTATCAATCACTCTTTCCTTATTACTTTCTTCAATTCTGGTGGTCACCGGCCCTACCGTCATCCTCCCCTTAATTCGACAAACAAAATTGAAAACACGCACTTCCTCTCTTTTGAAGTGGGAAGGAATCATTAATGATCCTATTGGAATCCTCTTGGCTGTTCTGGTTTTTCAGTTTGTTGTTGCTAGCGATTTCATAGCCTTGGATAAATCCACTATCCTTTATTTATTAGGATCAATAGCTTCTTCGATCTTAATAGGATTTGGAGGAGGTCATTTCTTAAAATTCGTTTTTGAAAAAGGTCATGTTCCCGAGTTTTTAAAACTTCCCATGGTGCTGGCAACTGTCTTATCTTTATACGCCTTGTCTAATATTTTTCAGGAAGAAATTGGTCTTCTAACAGTAACGGTGATGGGAATCACCATGGGAAATATTGGCATGTTGATCATTTATGAGCTTCGAAAGTTTAAAGAAAATATCACAGCAATATTAGTTCCCGTTGTTTTTATAATTCTAACAGCAGATTTAAACCTGAAAGATTTGATGGGTTTGAATTGGCGCGTATGTCTATTTTTGTTTTGTTTTCTATTTCTGGTTCGACCCGCCGCAGTATGGCTTTCCACGATAGGAACTGGATTGAGTTGGAAAGAGAGGGTCTTTGTTGGCTGGATTGCTCCTCGGGGAATCGTTGCAACTTCCATTGCTGGCTTACTCGGTCTCAAATTACAGGAGCATTTAATTGAAAATGCAGAGTTGCTCCTTCCTTTAGTTTTTTCCGTGGTTATTACTACTGTTATTTTGCATGGATTCAGCATCGGTTGGCTTGCTCGCCGCCTGGAATTAGCTGGAACAATCAATGAAGGAATTTTAATAGTGGGTGCGCATAAATGGAGCACCGATTTAGCTTTAAAATTACAAGAAGCAGGTTGCCCTGTTTTAGTAGTAAGCGACTCGTGGAAAAATTTACAACAGAGCCGTCTTCAAGGAATCCCTATTCATTACGGAGAAATCCTCTCTGAAAGCGTCGATGAAAATCTAGAGCTTGCCGATATGGGTTATCTCCTGGCGACCACTGGCAACCACGCCTACAACTCTTTAGTGTGCAGTGTATTTATTCAACACTTCGGCAGGAATCGTGTATTTCAAATTGCAACGAATGAAAAGAAAACTGAGAAAAAACAATTAAGCGGTCTGTTTAGAGGAAAAGTTCTGTTCGGAGGAAATCTGGTATACAAGGAACTGATCCTCCAATATATCGATGGCTGGCGATTTCAGAGAACCAAGCTTACCGAGGAGTTTGATTTCGAAACCCTCAAGACCACTCATAAAGGAAGATTGAAACCCTTTATACGAATTAAAAATAATGGGGAGTTGGATCTCGACTTCTTCGAAAATCAATCTGAAGCCGTTGCAGGTGACACGATAATAAGTTTTTCCCTTAAAGAAAATGGAAAACAGTTTTCCAATTAGTTTCGATTTGTTCTTCGATCAATAGGAGACTCAACAATTTTTCCGCAATGAGGGCACGGAACAGGACGTGATTTCTGTTTTTGTAATGTCTCGACAAAACCGTAAGCAATAATGCCCACTGGCAGACCAAATGTCCCCAATCCCAGAATAGATACGAATCCTCCAAAAACTTTACCCAAGGTGGTAATGGGGTATACATCTCCATAACCTACGGTGGTCATCGTCGACACCGCCCACCACATTGCCGCAAAGATACTTGAAAATTTTTCAGGTTGTGCCTGATGCTCAAAAAGATATATGACACCCGATGCAAAAAATAGCATCCCAATAACAATTCCCAAAACAATCAGCAGTTCTTCCCGGGTATCTTTCAATACACCTCGCAAAAGATGCATGGAATGGGAATAACGGGCCATTTTGAAGAGGGCAAATAACCTTAACAGCCGTAGCAGTCTTAAAAACCTGAGATCTACATTAATGAAAAACGGCAGGTAAAATGGCAAAACTACAATCAGATCGATGATCGCCGCTGGGGTAACCATATAGCGGAGCCGCCCTTTTAAGGGATGCTGGTATTCCTCCTTCACCACACATGTCCAAATACGTAAAACATACTCAAGAGAAAACACGAGCATTGAAAACAACTCAAAAGCTTTAAATAACTTGGAATAGTTTTCGGAAAGACTTTCAACGGTTTCCAGGGCAACTGCAAAAACATTCAATATAATGAGAGCAATAATAAAAATATTGAATCCGCGACAATAAATATCTCCCTTTGATTCTGGCTCTAGGATGTCACTGACTCTATGTTTGATACTCAATGGTTACTCCCAGCTAGCGTGAATGGCCGTAATATTATTCCCCAAGCTTCGTATCATGTAGGGCAACAGGTCTATTTTTATAAAGCAAACCAGCATCCAAAAATCGTTCACTAAGGTTTGTAAATTTTTCTCAAGGCGATAATCGTGCGGCCCATTCATTATCGCCCAGGGTTTCACACAAGCTTTCGGCAAGGCAACCTAAGTCTATACTGTCTTCTGCGCTTTTCTCTGCCTTTTTATAAAGACGGTGTGCCCCTTCTCCATCCCCCAGTTTTTCTATAAAACACTCCGCCAGACTCATAAGATCACAACAGTCCTCGGCTTTCTCTTCGGCTTTATGATATAGCTCGCTGGCCCATGGCTCATCACCTAATTTTACAAAGATGCTATCGGCAAGTTCTGCCAGGTCTGAATACTCTGTCGCTACTTCCTCGGCTTTTTTATAAACCCTTAGCTGCCATTCTCTATCCTCAAGTATTTCCCAAATACTTTCAGCAAGGTCGCATAGCTCACGAATATTTTCAGGATGACTTTCTGCCTTTTGAAATAATTTTTTTACCCAATCTCTATTACCAAGAGATTCAAAAATACTGAAGGCAAGCCAGTTTAAATCCAAACTACCTTCTGCTTGTTCCTCGGCTTTACGGTAAATTTTTTCAGCCCAGCTTTTATCATTGAGGGCATGAGCAACACTGTAAGCCAGCCAATTCAAATCGAGGCTGTCCTCTGCTTGATCCTCGGCTTTTAAGTATAAGTTTCGAGCCCAATGCGGGTCGCCGGCCTCCGCTAAACCATCAGCAACCTGTTTTAAATCACAAGCATCCTTCGCATTGGCTTCCGCCATTTTGAATTTTTGTATCAGGTATTCATCGTTGCTAAGTCCCTCTGGGTTCAGAGTATCGACTTCTTCACTATTTATGATCTCAGCACTTTTAAAATATTCCAGGTAATGTATTTTGTCTCCTGCATAGAGAAAACTTTTTTCGTATTTTGTTTTGGGCAGGTGCTTTCTCTCATAAAGAATACCCGTATCCTGATTTATATTTTTCAACAAAGATTCCGTATTAAAATATTCCAGTATTTCAACGGCATAAGTTTGACTATCCGTGGCAAGGAAGACTCGGCCCTGCGGTGCCAGCTTTTGTGTAATCTGGGTTATCAACTCGGGTTTGATTAATCGGCGCTTGGAGTGCCTTCTCCTGGGCCAGGGGTCAGGAAGGTTGATATAAACCGAATTTAATTCTTCGGGATGAAACAGGCGGGGAAATTTTTCCCGGACATCTCCAAAAACAACGCGTATATTTTTTAGCTGCCGAGAACCAATCCGCGCTAATAGTTTTTGGATGCCGTCCTGGGAAAAATCGATACCAACAAAATTACTATCTGGCTCTCTTACTGCCATGGCGATCAAGAAATCACCCATACCGAAACCAATTTCCAGTTTTAAAGGATTATTGTTACCGAACTGGCTTTGCCAATCAGGGTTCTCTTTAATATCCAGAAAATTTGGATCTTCCACCGTGAAAGCGGTGGAAGAAGGCCTTGCGGTCAATAATCCCATAGCAGGTAAAGCATCAAAATATTTATTTGCCCAACATATCGTTCATTTTTTTAGCGGCGTCTTCCGCAGCTTTATCGAGTTTTTCTCCGGCTTTTTGGGCTTCTCCCTTTTCTTCACAACCAACCGTACCCAATACACAAACAACTAAAACCAATGCAATCATAAAATTTTTCAAAATCTTCATAATTTTCCTCTCAAATAAACTATCTTTAAATTTTTTAACTTTCTAATTCTAATCCGTTCACATCTGAAATGGAATCTAAATATTGTGTTAAGGTATTCTATTATGAATAAATGTATACAATTTCTGTTCGCTCTTTCGCTGGTTTCTCTGGCATCCTTTGCCTTTGCTCATGGCATGTCAGAAGCGGAAAAACAAAGCATTCTGCAAGGCGGCAATCTTCAATACATGAAGATCGGTGCTTCCCATATGCTGACGGGATACGATCACCTTCTTTTCGTATTTGGCATCGTCTTTTTTCTGACCACCTTTATCGATGTTGTTAAATACATCACCGCCTTCACCATCGGCCACAGCATCACTCTCATCACCGCAACCTTGATGGGAGTTACCGTAAACTATTATTTGATCGATGCGATTATCGCTCTCAGTGTTTGTTATATCGGGTATGAGAATCTAGGTGGATTCAAAAAATATTTCGAAAATGGATTGAGTATGATCTGGGCCGTTTTTATCTTCGGCCTGATTCACGGATTAGGGCTTTCAACCCGACTGCAACAACTTCCCCTGGGAGACGAAGGCATTGTCTGGAGAATCCTTTCCTTCAATTTAGGGATAGAGTTGGGGCAGATCTCAGCTTTATGCGTGATGGTGGCGCTACTATTTAAATGGCGGCGCACACCCTCTTTCCTGCAAATTAGTAGCGTTTCTAATAACGCACTTATTTACGCAGGGGTTTTTCTGTTTTTGTTTCAGATGCACGGCTATTCGCATACCCTCGACCCAGATGAATTCCCATTCCCGGAAGACAGCCATTCCCATGCCCACGAAAAAATGGATACTCAATTCTCAGAACCAACTCCCGGCAGTGAGTACCGCCAGGTTTCACCAGAGGAGAAAGATTCAGATCCTTTTTAATTTGATTTAATTTTTATTCATCAAAAACTCGTTTTCTTCCCTCTGCTTTACCTCTCCCTTTTTCCCAACCCTTCTTTTTCCCACTTTTCCTGGCTTTTTCTAAACCCTTTTCATCCTCTTTGTCGTCATCATCCTTGTCTTTTTCGCTCTGCTTATCTTTATCCTTGTCCTTTTGTTTATCCTTGTCTTTATCTTTTTCTTTGTCTCGGTCTTTATCCTTCTGCTTATCCTTGTCCTTATCTTTATGCTTATCGTGCTTTCCCTTTTTACCTTTTTTGTTCTTTTTATCTTTTTTCTTGGCTTCGGCAGTGGGTGGTTCGAACAAATTGCCCATCAATGAAGAATTTATATTAAATGAAAAAAGGAACATGAACGCAATAACACAACAAAGAAATTTTGAAACAATTTGAAACATATTCTTCTCCTTAAAAAGATATGAATGTTTATTTATTATCCCATTTGGAGAAACCTAGAACCATCCCCCAAATAAGGGGGGCTCGGTTGTAGTTGTATAGGAATTTAATTCAAGGCATATTTCTTATTATCTTTAACTAACTGCTGGGCTTTGGTGAGGTCTTCGGTGGGGAATTTGCAGATATTGTTTTCACAGACATAAACTATCGTCCTGCCTTCAGCGGTGACTTTATTTTCAAATACCGGAAAAGAGGATTTGGAATCAGGAGGGATATAGCCTACCGTTTTGTTTGGTAAAAACTCAGTGCGTAGCATTTTAATGATGGCATCTTTTTCTTTTGAGTCTTTGGGCCCCACCACAACCACTTCTTTCGATTTATCGAGATAGAAATCCAACGCGATAAACATCTGCGCAAAGGCGTTATGAGCCCGGCTCATCATTTCACCTGCCAGAGTGAAAATGGTCTTGGCTTTTTCTCTATAGGGCCTGTAAAGGGTGAAGTTATATAGTTTCAATAAATTGAGCGCTGAAACCGCGTTGCTATTGGGGCGAGCGTTATCTTCGAAACGTTTATTGCGACCGGGTAAAAGACTGCCCTGTTCCTCTGAAAAATAATAACCGCCTGTTTCCTTATCCCAGAACAACTCATCTTGTTTTTTCTGTAATGTATTGGCCCAGATCAGCCATTGTTCATCGAAGTCCGCTTCATATAGATGGATTAACCCCTGAATCAAGTAAGCATAGTCATCGACGCTGGCAGTGAACTTGGCTTCGCCTTCCCGGTATCGACGTGCCAGTTTTTCGTTCTCGTGAAGCTTTGCTTTAATAAACTGGGCTGATTGTTGTGCTGCGCTTAAATATTTTTCATCCTGCAGCACTTGAGCCGCTTTTGCCATGGCACTTATCATGAGTCCGTTCCAGGCCGTTAAAATTTTATCGTCTTTAAATGGACGTTCGCGCTTTTCTCTGATTTTTAATAATTTGCTTTTTAGGACTCCTGCTGCTTCGCCTTCTTTCCAGCTAACTTCTTTATTTAAATGCAGAATATTTTTCCCTGTTTTTTCAAAATTACCAACAGATGTCACGCCGAATAACTTATAGGCTTGTTGATACTCTTCCAATGTAAGACTTTTTTTAAGTTCCGCATCGGACCACACATAATACGTTCCCTCTTCGCCTTCACTATCGGCATCTTCAGCGGAATAAAATTCGCCATTTGGGCCTGTCATATCGCTGAGAACATAATCGAGAATACCTCGCGCCACCGATTCGAAAACTTCATTTCCTGTAACTTGATAACCTTCGAGATAAACGGTCGCCATGGCTGCCTGATCGTAGAGCATCTTCTCAAAATGCGGCACCAACCAAATCGGGTCTGTGGAGTAGCGATGAAATCCACCAGCGAGGTGGTCATAAATTCCCCCACGCGCCATATGCTCTAAAGTAGACGCCACCATTTTAACCGCGTGCTTGTCTGCAGTCCGTTGGGCGATACGTAACAGCAAGCGCATTTTCATGGTCGGCGGAAACTTGGGGGCAAGACCAAACCCACCATTCTCTTCATCGAAACTGATGATGGATTTTTTATAAAAATCTTTCATCATCGTTTCATCTAAGGTAACCGATTGGGTTGAGATGCGGTCTCCGGCTTCTATAAATTTTCTAACATTATCCCCAACGGCTTTTATTTTTTCTGGTTGATCGGTCCATGCTGAATCCAATGCACTTATAATTTGCATGAGTTGGTCTTTTGGGAAATAGGTTCCTCCAAACACAGGAATTTTTTCCGGTGTCATGATTACGGTCAAGGGCCAGCCTCCGCCACCTGTCATCGCCTGCACTACATTCATATAAAACTGATCGACATCGGGATGCTCCTCTCGATCTACTTTGATGCAAATGAAACCATCGTTCAGCATTGCAGCTACTTCTTCATTTTCAAATGATTCTTTTTCGAGAACATGGCACCAATGGCAGGTTGAATAACCAATGCTTAAGAAAATGGGTTTGTTTTGGTCACGAGATGCTTTAAGTGCCTCTTCCCCCCATGCGTACCAGTGGATTGGATTGCTCTTGTGCTGTAAAAGATAAGGGCTCTTCTCATGCACCAGACGGTTGTAAGGTTTCTCAGGAAAGGCTTCGCCGTAAAAGAAGAAAACCATCACTGCCATTAAAACTGGAATGAGTAGGAAGAAAAAACGCTGCATTTATAAACCTGCTAAATATTAATTGATAGAACTCAGGTTAACACAAACAATTCTCGATTTTATAAGGAAGGTATCAATCGAGATGTATGCCAAATCCGATTAAAAATAATTTAGCGCAATCGGTCAGGGTGGCTCCTGAACTGGGTTTGGCAAACACATGAATGATGCAATAAAACTGGATAGTGCAATACATGGCGAAGAAGTCTGTGGCCCAGTAGCGATCCAACGTCCAGGGTTTTCGTTTGGGTTTTCTCCAGAACAAATATAATTCCGTTACCGTAATTCCCAGTGTCAGCAAAATAAAATAGGGCCAGGTCTTTAAAACCTCCGCAAAATTGCTGTAATACATGCCGTGGTAAAACATGCCTTCCGTCATATGGCCCCATACGAGATTACCTATCGTAACTGCGGCAAAAGTTGCAAGAGTTATTCGAAGAACAAAATTATTTTTGAAATATTTAAAAAACGTCGGGTAATAAAAACATCGGACCAAAAATTCGCGATAGTGAAAAGTAAAGCGCACCCAGAAAGTAACCAGGTTGGTGGACATCCAGGGTTTATTAAAATAAGGGTCCATTTGATAACCGCAGACTCGCCATATTCCTGTTTTAAAATGTACCGACCCTCCCCACAACATCATCCAGCGTATCTGGTCTAAAACCGTGGTCGCCAATACCGATGAGGTGGTCACCTCATCCCCCGAAACATAATGCGAAACCATTTTTGTAATGCGGGCGTTATAAACTTCTATCCCATAAGACTGAAATAGGTTGACCAATCCGTATCGAATCACATCATTAAATACAAGATAAAGTAGAGCGATGCCCCAAATCTTTAATCCTTCAATCGCCAGACGGTTTTTATCGACACAATAAAAATTATTTTCAAGATAAGTGTAACCCTGCCCAAGTGTAACCCCCCATTTCCAGTTAGGAAGGGACGCAGGAGTTAAGAAAACCGAAAGATAGGAGATAGGCGATACCTCTTTCGGCATGCGACCGCTTTTATAATCGACGTGGTACATCATCAACCGTTCCCAATGCCAAAAGAACAGTAAGACACCTAAAGGGAGAGTCCAAACTTCTCCCTGAAACCCTTCCCAAATTGCACCTATAAAAACTGTTATTAGCGCCGACTGTATAACTAAAGTTCTTAATACTTTTGCGCAAACTGCAAAGCGCAACATGACTGGCCAGATCAGTAAATTGAAAAACAGGCAAAATGCCATTCCCCAGGCCGAAATGAGGGACGCGTTTTTGAACCAGGAATCTCCCGGTTCTGCAAATGCAATACAGGCCAATACCCCTGCCAGAAACCCAAACGCGAATTTTTGTGCAGCTTTGGGAATATGTAAAACCAGATACACCAACCAATGCGCCAAAAGTAAACAGGTGGTAGTACGCAATCCATATAAAACTCCCATGCCTATTAGAAACGAAATGAAAAGCGAAGCTTTTTTGAAACGCATGGGAAGAAAATAAGAGCATAAAAAAGCAACAGCGACGATGGCAAAAAGGATCAAACGCTCATCATCATTACTAAATTCATCCGTAGAAGAGATGAACATTTCGCTATCAACATTATGATCACTATCAAAAATGTCTTCAGTCTCGATGCCTATTTTTTCTGCGAGATCTTGTGGAAGCGGAAGATTGGCCCAATCTGCTATATGGGTAAAAAGGTAGGCGTAGACCAATAAAGTTCCAAGAACCGCCAAAATCACATTCCACTTTACGGGTGTGTCATTTTCCTGCTGCTGTTCTGGAGTTAAAGGACTATTGCCTAAAAAAGACATGGTCAGGCTTGCAGTTTGGTTAGCACGAAATTCGAAAGGCTATCCAGATTCTGAAAAATTTCTGCGCTGACATCTGACTCAACCAGAGAAATACCAAAGTGTTGCTCCAGGTGAAGAACTGTTGTTAAGACACGAAGGGAATCTATGATGAATAGGGAAGGCAGATCGGAGGTTTCGGTAAGCTCAACATCAGGGGCCGGAAACTCTGTTTGAAAAAAGTGTTTTAAATCAGAAGTAATCTTTTCTTTGTCGAACTTTTCCATAGGATGGCATTATAGTAAAACAGGCTGACTATCAATCTTATAAAATCTTAAAGGCGCTTAGAAGATCGTTTTTCAGGTCTTCGGGGTTTTCCAGACCAAAGGACAATCGCACCAGGTTTTCACCAATATTGATTTGCCGTTTTTCTTCATCCGTCATAGAAGCATGACTGCCCGACCAGGGCTGCGCTATCATGGATGTCACACAGGCCATACCGGTTCCCGTTTTAAAAATTTCCAACTCATCCCTGAACTTTATATACCCGTCCGGGTCTTTGAGCTCAAAAAATAAAATACCAGCATATCCTTTTAATTGTTTCCCATCTATTTTCGGATAGTAGACTTTTTCTACCTGCGGTTGCTGATTTAAAAAGTCCCTTATCTCGGCGCAGACGCTTTGCTGCTGTTTCAGTCTAATGTCCAGAGTCTGCAAGCTACGACGGGTGAGCCATGCATTTTCTGGGGAAAGAAGCATTCCACCATAAAACCGTGTTTCTCGAAACTCTTCAGCCAGATCTTTCCGGTTGGTCATAAGAACTCCATTCATCACGTCACTGTGACCAGAAAAATATTTGGTTCCACTATGCAATGAAACATCTGCACCTAATTCCAAGGGATGCTGGAATAAAGGCGTTGCCCAGGTATTGTCGACCACAACTACCGTGCCTGGGTTGTTGCTTTTAACATGCTTTGAAACTTTTTCGATATCAACAGTTTTTAGAAACGGATTTGTTGGAGTTTCGAAAAATATCATTTTTGTATCAGCGGGTATTTTATCGATATTTGATTCTTCCGAAAAATCCAGATCGACCAGTTTGAAACCTCGTCGTTCGCTAATACGCTGCAATAGTTTATAACTGCACCCATAAATAAATGGATTCACTACCAACGTGTCGCCAGAACGTAAAATTTCCAGGCTCATAAATATGGCCGACATACCGCAGGTTACTGCCACCGCATACTCAGCGTTTTCCAATGTTTGCAGCACCTTTTCCAGTTCCGCTACATTTGGATTATTTTTTCGACTATAAAAATAGGGCGAGTCGGCTTCGAATGCACTGGTTTGGTAAACAGGGGTGACCGCTGGGTGGGCGCCGGCATCGTCTTCACGAATATGCAAAGCCCGAGTGATGGGATCGAATTTGTTTCCGTCTTCTATGGGTTCGGCTCCGCCAGAGAAAGTTTTAGTTTTTCAGGAATTTGTTTTCCTTCAAATTTTGGCAACGCGGTCCTATCATTTTCTGACACACCCTCTTCTATTGAAATGGTGGGGAAATGTGCGCGGTCGAAAACTTCGAACAAATTTGAAACTATGAAATCCGGTAGAGCAATTTCCAATCCGCTTTCTTCTGCATTGGGTTTAGCCAGTATAAAACGAAAGCTCTCTTCGGCAGCTAGCGGAATCTCTTTCCAAAGTTCTGAGGCATCACTTTGTTTCCGGTAATAGATGCTTGTCGCTTTATTTGTCGGATTCTTCGCCTGAACATGGATGGAAGTGATATCTCCTCGCCACTCATAAGTGTGACGGACAAGTTCATTGTCTGGCAAAGTTGTTTCAGAATTTTCTAGTGAGTCCTGCAAATCGAGAGCATTGAAGTGAACTGCTTTACCACAATTGCCACAGCTAGAATCTTGTTTCAATGATTCCAGATGCGCTGCCAGCCCAAAACGATGCACCAGTTTACTGCCGCAAAAATTACAAAAGGAACTGGTGGCATCTGTATTGGCAACATTGCCAAGATAGACATGTTGCAGTCCCATTTCTTTGGCGATGACCTGCGCTCTTTCTAAACGGTCAATCGGAGTTCGAACGGTATCGCGCATTCGGTATTCAGGATGAAACCGGACAAAATGCAAAGGGATCTCTGGCCCTAAATTTTCCAATACCCAACCTGCCATGTTTCTTGCGGATTGTTCATTATCACTGACATCAGTGATCATCAGATTGCTGACTTCTAAATGCTTGCCTGCTTTATAGATTTTTTTGGTCGCATCCAAAACCGGTTGCAACCAACCTGTAGTGAGTTTGCGATAATATGCTTCATCGATGGCTTTAATGGATACAGAAAAAATATCTATATGCGGCAACAACTCGTCCAACGCTTCTTCAGTAATAAAGCAAGCCGATTTATATAAATTGTATATCCCCGCCTTCTTCGCAAGTTTAGCTGTCGCGATTACAAACTCGTGCCAGACCACCGGGTCGTTGTAAGTCCAGGAGAGGACGCGGATATTATGCCGCAAAGCGGTTTCTATAATAGATTCGGGGGTAAAGGAGTGGACATCTTTATCTTCAACAAACTTGGCCTGTGAGGTTTTCCAATTCTGGCAATACTGGCAATTTAAGTTGCAACCAATATTTCCCAGAGAAAGTATTTTCGCACCGGGAGCAAAATGGTAGATGGCCTCTGTCTCAATCAATTCTTCTGTAAGGTGAACCCCTTTTCCAAAAGTGTAAGTGACCAACCTTCCATCCCGGTTGCCCCTAACGCCACAAAATCCCAATTGCCCTTCCTTCATTTTGCAATTGCGAGGGGAAAGATTGCAGCGAACCTCATTATTCGGCAACCTTTGCTCAAGATTGGCGATCTGATATTCACCTTTGAAACTCATTGATGCTCCAATTCACAAGAATTCAATTTTATTAAGCCGGCATCTTAACATTATCGGTATGGTTTAGTGTCAAGGATACGTTACATAACCTCTGGACCTCATTAACGGCCAAGAAAATTTTCCATCCAATTCGGTGAATCTTTCCCTGAAAACGTCTGAAAATCTGAGGGTTCTGGCTCTGGCAAGGAAAATCTATCGACCTTTCCATTTGCGTTCAATGGCATTTTTTCCAGCACTACCAACGCAGAAGGAATCATATAAGAGGGAAATTTTTGGCTTAGGGTTTTCAGCAGGCTTTCCTTTTCAAAGGGTGCTTCTTTCACCGCACTGAGGTAAGCAACAAGATAAATTTGTTCGTTCGAATGTTTTTTTACCATAACAGTACAAGCCTGCACTCCCTCACAACCATTTAGCACCGCCTCGATTTCACCAGGCTCCACCCGATAGCCACGAATTTTTACCTGATAATCTACCCGCCCTAAAAATTCCATATTTCCATCGGGCAAATAACGGGCTCGGTCTCCTGTCCGGTATATAAGGTTTCCTGGATGAAATGGATGTGTAACAAATTTTTCTTGGGTCTTTTCTTCCTGATTCAAATAACCACGTGCGATACAAACACCGCCCAGACACATTTCTCCAGGCACACCAATTGGAACAGGATTTAAATTAGAATCTAATATATAAATTTCTATGTTTTCTAACGGTCGACCAATGGAAGGACCCAAAGGACGTTGCGGTTCGTCAGCATCCGTCAAGTAAGCCGAAACCGTTACCGTTCCTTCTGCAGGACCATAACCATTAAAAAATTTTCGTCCCGGCGCCCATTTTTTCACATTCTCGTTGGTGCATCGCTCCCCAACTGCAATGACGGTTTCCAGGGAATCCAACCCATCTGCCGAAATAACATTCAATAGGGAAGGGGGAAGTAGAGCCATGGTTATTTTTTCTTCCCTCAAAGTTTTCGGCAATGCCAGCAAGGAGAAAAGAGATTTTCCCGTTCCCAGACACAATGTAGCACCAGCAGCAAGGGCCATAAAAATTTCCCAAACAGCGACATCGAAACCAAAGGAAGAAAATTGAAGCATACGACTTTTCTTATGCACATGGAAAAACCTATTTGAAGTATGCGTCAAATTAGAAAGACCCCCGTGTGTTAGCAAAATGCCTTTGGGCTTTCCTGTTGATCCCGATGTAAAAATGACATAGGCAAGATTCTCCGGTGTTATTATTACCTTCGGCGGTTCGTTTGGATAAGCTTCTATTTCCTGCCAATCCACATCGAGGCACAGAGTTCTCACATCTCCTACATTGATTTTATTTTTTAAATCAGATTGCGTTATTAAAATAGGGGAATCCATTTCCTGCCAAATGGCCTGCAACCTTTCATCAGGATAAGCTGGGTCTAAAGGCACATAAGCCCCCCCGGCTTTTAGAATCGCAAGAATACCCACCACACTATCAAAAGACCGTGACATAAAAATACCCACACAACAATCGGGGCCCACATTAACCGTTTGCAAATAATTTGCCAGCCGGTTGGCTCTGCTATCTAACTCTGAATAGGTTAAAGTTTCACCCGCCAGTTCCACCGCTGTGTCCTGCGGATATTCTTTTGCTATCGTTTCAATATAGTGATGAATGATTCCATCGCCCGGCAAGTTTGCCTGGGTAGCGTTCCAAGTGTTAACCGTTTTTTCATACTCTTCTTTAGACAGAAGAGTCATTTTTGCAATAATTTGTTCGGGATCACAAATCGCGCTTTGCAAAAGGTTTGTGTAATGGTCGGTAAAACGGGAGAACAAACCATCATCAAATAATTCGATGTTGCACCCGATTCTTCCTTTAAAAACTTTATCCTTCTGCTTTATGTCGATAACCACAAGAGGTTCTAAAGATTCCAGGTCTTGAGGTAAAACCACATTTCGCGATAAAACAGAACTATCCCAAACGTTCAGCAATATTTTAAATAGAGGTGCGCGCCCTGGTTCTTTCGGTTCAAATGCTTCCAGAAAAATTTCCTCGGGGGTAGAATCAAGACCGGAATAAATACTTTCTTTTTTCCTGGCATGGTCTAATAGTTGCCTAAAGGTCAGGGAACCATCTAGATGGGAAATATATTGGGTTAATTTAAGTGAAGAAAAACCGGGGGTAGTTCGAGTCGCTATTACAATTTCTTTTTGGGAGGAGTAGCGAAAAATTAGAGCCTGCAAGGTGGCAAGAAAAACCGGATAGGGCTCGCATTCTTGTTCTTTGCAAAAGGAGTTGAACTTTAGTTTCTGGCTTTCAGAAATTTCAAAACCAAACATAAAAGGGTAGGCTAAGAAAATCTACTGCCTTTTCCAGTAAGTTGTTTTTGCGGAAGGGTCACTTCTTTACCCTGACAACCTTCTACCTGACCGATCACCTGACAAGGAAGATCATGTGTTTTACAAATTTCGGCGATGGCTTCCACTTCCTTCGTCCCTTCTACAATGAGACAGAATCCGGTCCCCATATTGAAAACTTCAAACATTTCTGCTTCGCTCACCCCGCCCCTATCCTGAATGAGGTTAAAAACTTCATGGACCGGTTGCAAGGTGTCGATGACAAAACGGATGTTGTCACATTCCACACGGTTTAGGTTACAAAATCCGCCACTGGTTATATGGACCATTGCCTTTAGGTCGATTCCTGAATCGAGCATTTCCATTACTGGCTTTACATATATCCGTGTGGGTTCTAATAAAGCTTCGCCCAAAGTCTGGCCAAGAAACTCTTCGTAATCATTAACGCGAGATTTCTGTTCTTCCAGGGTTTCCCCCAACAATACGCGTCGAGCCAGAGTCAGCCCATTGGAATGAACACCACTCGATGCCAGGCCGACAATCAAGTTTCCAGGTTTTATATCTTTACCCGTATTGACCTTGTCGAGTGAAACGTGACCGATACAGGCACCAATGAGATCGATGCCTGATATAATTTCTTTTATCTGGGAAATTTCGCCCCCGGAAATACTTATGTTCGATTGCCGTGCACCTTCTGCTAAACCCTGACCCAGTTGACTAAAAACTTCAGAGTCGGTATGCGAACAGGCAATATAATCGACCATGCTGACGGGGCGCGCGCCCACACAAATTACATCGTTCACATTCATTGCCACACAATCAATTCCTATGGTGTCATATCGGTTGAGCAATTCTGCGACCATAATTTTGGTCCCGACACCATCTGTTCCAAAGGCAATGCCTTCGCCATTGCCCAGGTCGATGACATTTGCAAAGTATCCGATATCGGCAGCTAGTGGATAGCGATCACTGAACCTTCGTGTTGGTAAAACGTGATTGAGCAAACCAGATAAAGCGGTCTCTGCACCCTGGCTGGAAACACCGCTCTGATCGTATTGTGATTTTTCAGAATCAGTCATAAATTTAAAAAAAGTTGAATTTTATTTTCGGCGGCTATCATACCTTGGAGTGGAGCAACAAGCAATTAGCATTCCTGCAAAACATGCTTGCGAGCAAAAATGGGGTTATATTTAATGAGATTGCTTTGCAGGTAAAATCACCTGAAAAATGGACCCTTTTTCGGGAGTGCTTTTTACAATGATTTCCCCTTTGTGACGTTCAATAATTTTCTTGCAAATGGCAAGGCCCATACCTGTCCCTTCATATGCACCTCTTCCATGCAAACGCTGGAAGGGTTGAAAAATCCGTTGTATATATTTATCTTCAAAGCCTATCCCATTATCTTCAAAGAATATATGGACCTTGCCCTCCTCTTGTGAACGACCATAAATTTTTAAAACAGGAGGAACCCCTTCTTTATGATATTTAAGAGAATTGCTCATTAAATTTTGAAACAATTGTTTCATCTGAAAGGGATCCGCTTCCAAGTCTGGAATATCTTTTAAATCAATAATACCTCCAGATTCTGAAATTCTAGCTTCGAGATCTTCAATTACCTCTTTTAATATTTGTTCTGTTTGGATGGTCTCAAATTCCCGGCCTGCCGATATTTTTGAATAATTCAGTAAATCGGTAATAAAAACCTGCATTCTCATTGAGGCCTTTTGCATACGATTTATGTATTCCTTACTTTTTAAGTCCAGGTTTTTTGTTCTTTCTAATAACAGATCTCCAAAAATTATGACTTTTCTAAGAGGTTCTTGAAGGTCGTGTGACGCGATGGATGCAAAACTTTCTAATTCTCTATTATTGTCCTGCAAGGTATCTGCAAATATCATTACTCTTCTTTCAGCTTGCATCCGTTGACCCACCTCCTGAGTCAATTTAAGGTTGGCCGTTTTTAGATCTTCAGTTCTGCAAAAATGTCTATATCCCATATAAGACAAAGCTACGCAAGATATCAAAACTAAAATTCCTTCCCATATAAGGTAATAAAAAGGGTACCAACCCGATTTAGGAGAAATAGATAGAGTCCATTTTCCATTTGGGACCTGGATATCCACTGAAACTGGATTTTCCAAAATTTCATCACTGGACTGGGCTATAATTTTTTGGTCAACTATTTTTGAAACAGCATTGAATAATTTGAAATGGTAATTTTTTGCAACCAACCCGTGAATGTCCACCAATGCCAATAAGGGTGCCAACTCGATCAAGGCAGTGGTGAAGCCCCAAAACTTCTCTTCGCCAACTTTATTTTCTTTGAGGAATACCGGATACCTGCCTACTACGGAAATCCCTCCCTGCATTAAGTTAAATGGACCTTCAACCGTTAGCTCCTTAGCCTCAATAGCGGCAACAGCTCTTTGATTTTTTTTAAATCAAGCCCAACGGCTAGTTCGTTCCCCTTTAAGGGAAAAATTTTACTAATAACAGCATTGGGGGCTAATTGCAGATTGCTGATTCCCCCATAACGCTCAATCAAGTCGGCGGCCACTCTATCAAAATTAGGGAAACTGCTATCCTCCTTTAAAATCGTGGCGAGAGCCAAGGTTGCAGAAAGAGAATGGGAAAGTTGTTTTTCCAAGGATTTGGCATGAGAGCTGGCAATTTGAGTTGCCATTGCGCGAGATTCAAGCTCCCGCCTGCTTTCCAGTGAGTAAATAAAAAACCCGCCAATTCCAAGTGACAAAAGAAAAACTAATGCGACCCTTGAAAGAATTAATAAATTCGCCATTTATTGTAGTTATAAAAATCTTAAGAATTAGTAAAGACACATTAATACCGGTAAAACGCAATTACCACTAGCAAATTCTATTCCCCACTTCAGACAATAATTATTTATCCCCCAACTCTTTTATTTAAGTTGACACTTACGTAAGCCTTTGCTAACATTTAGGCATGTTTAAAACCATACAAGCTCTGGCTGAACCCAATCGTTTTGCAATATTGCAGTTGCTGCAAAAATCTGAGTTGTCGGCCGGGAAAATCGCGGAAAAGTTTAAGAGCATTACTCGGTCTGCGGTTTCGCAACACCTTGGGGTTCTCAAAAATACCGGACTCATTATTGAGCGCCGCGCAGGAACCAGCAGGATTTATCGAGTACGACCCGAAGGGTTTTCTCACTTAAAAGCTTTACTTGAAAGTTTTTGGGACCCAAGGCTTGAAAAACTAAAAATGGCCGCAGAAAAAGAAGAAAAGAAAAAAGGGAGAAAAAAATGACCGATTCCATTGAACTTACACGTGAAATTTATATTAATGCCAAACCCGAAACTGTATTTGCATATTTGACCGTAGAATCAAAAATGAAGGAATGGTATGGAGAAATTGTCGAAGCAGAGCCCAGGCCTGGTGGAGTTTTTCGGGTCGCCAAAAATGACGAAACGGCAGACTGTCGTGGCCATTATGTAGAAGTCATCCCTTATGAAAAAGTAGTTTTTAACTGGGGTGGAATTGAGGGACTAGAACCAGATGAATCCACAGTTGAAATTTTACTGGAACCCACGGGTGAGGGTGGCACTCAATTAAAACTTCGTCATTACAATATACGTTTGAAATCTGCAGCGGATTCTTTTGGGCTAGGTTGGAAGGAGCACGCGCTTCCTCTTCTTAAAACTGTGGCCGAGGGCAGAACACCAGATGGTCTGTGCTTTGAGTCAGGATATGAATGCCGTCAGAAATAACGAGTAAAATATCAGCGGTGAGGTTTTCAAAAAAAACCAGGGATTTATTTTTTCTTGAATTTTAAAATTTAAAATTTCAGACTGATTAAGAATTGCTGAATTTATGCACATAATATTTTGCAACATCTTTTATAGATAAAACACCCGCTACAATTTTCTTGTCCTTAACCACCAAATGACGAATGTTTTTTGTCTGCAACTTGAGGAAAGCGGTTACCATGGATGCCTCTGAATCTATATAAAAAATATCTTTTGTCATCACATCAGAAACAATGGTGCTACCAGGAAAATCATTTTTCGCTACCACTTTTTTCAATAAATCCGCTTCCGTAAAAATCCCGACATAATTTTTCCCCTCCGTGACCAAAATGGCACCCACCTCATATTTTTTCATTCTCTTGCACGCCTCGAATACGGTCATTTTGGCGCTGATTTGAATAATAGGAGGCTTTAAATAATCTATGACCTTGTCCATTTTATGTTCTCCCCCGAAAAAGCCGATTGTCCCCTTCTATAATATTCGATACATTTTTGTTTTCTATTATTCCCTAATAAAAGGTTTGTTTTTTACCATACCCAAAAGACAAATGCCCATGTTGACGATTAGACCTATGATACCGGAATGGATGCCGCTCACACGGCTCCAATCGAATGCAATCATAGTAAGTGTTACAACAAGTCCGGCTACCAATCCCGTCATTGAGAACGGCGGAGCAATAATGTACCAGTGAGCCGTTGATATATTTTTTGTTGTGGCGGAGTAAAAGTGTCCCACTCACGTTAAGCTTTCTATCCTGTATGTAATCCATATTCAGGAGGGAGGCG
>Ga0233439_10000639_pt1 | contig 50649 bp, 29 predicted proteins | sample SI_123_September_6_FD_182713 | JGI IMG/M metagenome (GOLD analysis project Ga0233439, IMG submission 182713) | Seawater microbial communities from Saanich Inlet, British Columbia, Canada - SI_123_September2016_100_MG | ecosystem: Environmental > Aquatic > Marine > Inlet | place: Canada: British... | reverse complement strand
TCTTCTTTAAGCATTGTGGATGATACAACACCTCAGCTTGGCGGCAACTTAGACCCAAATGGAAACTCAATAGCAGGCCACTTGACCCCATCAGCATCAGATACTTACACGTTAGGTTCAACTTCAGCAGAATGGGCTGATTTATATCTTGGAGAAAGTTCTAAGATTTATTTTGGAAATGATCAAGATATATTTTTAGAGCATGATCCTGACAAAGGTCTTATTCTTGATATGACAACTGATAGCGCTACACACCCACAGCTTTCATTGAAATCTGCGTTTGCCACAGCTGCAGCAGGTGCCACTTTACAATTCCTTAGTGAAACTTCTTCACCTGCAGCCGGTGATATCATAGCAACAATTAGTGCTGATAGTAGAAATGCTGCAGCAAGTGATCATTCATATGGTGATATACGTTTTAGGATAGAAGATACAACAACTGGTTCTGAAGCAGGAGGAATATACTTCTACCCATCTACAGACGGTTTCCCGTCAGGTAATAACGTAACTGAAACTTTGAAGTTGCTTGGAAATACTTCTGGTCATAGAATAGTTGATGTTGTAGGACACGACGGCGCTAATTCTGGTTTAAAACTTGATGGAACGTTAGTAACGTCAATTGCGTCTGAGCTTAATTTACTTGATGGCGGAACAGCAGTTGGTTCTTCAATAACCGTGGCAGATGCTGACGGATTTATCGTTAATGACGCAGGAACAATGAAGACAATTCCTGCTTCTGATCTTAAGACATATATCGGTTCACCAGCAGCTACTGATTTGACAAAGACTTCTGGTAATATTACGATTGATGCTCAAGGCGATGACACAGATATTATCTTCAAAGGAACAGATGGTGGAACTGATACAACATTCTTAACCCTGGATGGTTCAGCAGCAGGTGCTGCAACATTTAACGCAGGTATAACAGCTGGTGGTTCATTACTACCTTCTGCAGCAGATACTTATAATTTAGGTTCAACTTCTGCAGAATGGGCGAATTTATATCTTGGTGATTCTTCAAATATTTATTTCGGCAATGACCAAGATGTTTTACTTTCACATGATCCTGATGACGGTTTATCACTTACTGTTCCTTCTTCAAGTGCATATGATCCTCAATTTGAAATAAAAAGTGATAGTTCTTCATCGAATGGTCCTAAATTAAAGTTAAGACTAGATACCTCTTCTCCTAGTGCAAGTGACAAAGCTGGGTTGATATCATTTCATTCGAATGACGCATCAGGATATGATAAGGAATACTCTGTAATATTCGGATCAATAGTTGATACATCATCTTCAAATGCTCATGTAGGTAAATTAACACTATCAGCTAGACCAGGAGCTGTTAATAGTTCTAATGGATTACATGTTGAAGGAGTTTCTGGCAACAATGCAGCTATTAAAGTAAATGTATATCCACATAATGGAACAGATTCTGGACTTCATTTACATGGGACATTAGTAACGTCAACTGCAGCTGAGCTTAATGTATTAGATGCTTCAGCTCAGAGTCCTAGTGATGATGAAGTTCTAACATATACAGCAGCGAGTGGTTTACATTGGGCATCTGCTGGTGGAGGTGGCGGAGGAAGTCTTCCTCCAGAAGTAAAAGCGGAAACAACATCAAGCTTTACAGTTTCACTTACACCGTCAAATGCTTCTAACTTTAACTCCCTTGAAGTTATTTATGCAGTAAGTAACGGTAGTACAGCAGTTACAGCAACGCTACCAACAGCTGCAAGTATTGAAGGTAAAAAGGTTCACGTTAAACGTTTAGGAACAGCTAACGTTACTGTTGATGGTTATAGTTCTGAGACAATAGATGGATCAGCGACATTTGTATTAACAACACAATATAGTTCTGTAACAATGATATCAGATGGCACTAACTGGATTATTATTTAAGCAATAAATTTAATATATTCTAAATCAATACTCTTCTAAGCGTGACATCAACGTATCTATTATATAACTAAACGAAGAAGATGTTATTGACCATAGAATTAACGTTTGAATATCTTTAGCCTGTGAGGGTTCAAGTATTAGCAAACTAATCCAACCAGCATGAAAACCCGTGCAGTATGAACAAGAAAGCAGATTGTCTATTATCTGAACTCTGTTTTGTATATAAGACGTCTTGTTCATCATTCCGAATGTTAAACCATAGCAAAATAAAAGTTCAATCAGAGACAATTCTATAACTCCTTATCACTTAGATTTCTTTTTTCGTGAAGATCGATTTTTTCTTTCTTTTTTAATGTCTTCTTTAGGTTTTGTTTTACTAACTATACCTTTTTGAAAATCAGCTCTTTCTATTTTTGTTTTTATAGGATTACTATCTTTAGACTGAACGATTCTACAACAAGACGATTTTGCGCTTTGCTCAAATATTTCAACGCTATCAGGAAGACCATCACCATCACAGTCAAAACCTAGATCAATTTTAATCTCATTCAAAGCCAAATAAAGCATTTCTCTCTCTTTAATAGCTTCTTCTGGAAAAGGGTGCAGTCTATTTGACCTAGACAACTCTAAACTCATAAGTCTAGAAACAGCTTCACCTAGACCTATACGAAGAATTTTTTCTTTGCTCATAATTAATCTCCAATTGATTTAATATAATATAATATTAATTATAAAGATTAATTAAATTAATTTATCCTAGATCAGCAATAAATTGAGGCATCCAAATAATATCAACATCAGTTACAGCAGATGAGTTATATTCTGTGCTTATTCCTAGTCTCCAAACCATACCGCTTGTAGGAACTGTTGTTGTTGCTGTTCCAGCTGTGCTACTTAAGTATACCCACTGTCCTTGACCAGTTGTTGCAGAAGTTGTCTTAACATTTACAACACCTCCATGGACAGTATGCACCATAATTGCGCTAGTATTGTTTTCAGCTGAAGTTTGTAGGGCAACACCAAAGGGAACATTTAGGTAGTTATTCGAATCATCACAATCAGAAAGTTCAAGACCACCATTAGCTCCCGTTTCAAAACTTAAAACGTGACCAACAGCAAATGCTGGGTGAGCTGCTGCTGGAACTAAACTTAGTCCTGCATTACCAGCAATTATTAGAGGCTGACTTACATCTACACGACCTGCAGCAACTTCAACAACATTACTACCAGCAACTTGTAAGTCAACGCTTTGTCCTGAAGGTGCATCTACAACAATATCAGTTGAAGATGTTGCTGTTATTTCAAAAGTACCTGAAGATGTTGTGAGTAAAATATTTCCGTCACCTGCTGTGATATCATCTGCTGCAATTGATGAAGCTGTAACGTTTGTCTGGAAGTATGATTTAAGTGTTGTGGCTGCTATTTGCTTCATTGCGCCGTCATCATTTACGATAATTCTATCAGCATCTACTACTGTCATTGGAGAAGCTGATGTATCGCCATCAAGGATGTTAAGCTCTGCTGTTGTAATAGTGGCATCATCAAGGATGTTAAGTTCAGCTGCTGTTGATGTTACAGCTGTTCCGTTTATTTTCAACCCACTAGTAATAAAGTTAACATTTTTATTGAAAGCAATATGTGAACTAGCATCTACCCATGTTATAGTAGCATCTGCACCATCAATAGTAATTCCAGCACCATTTGCAGCAGCACTATTAGCAGCGCCGTTAGCAACAACAATATTTAAATCTTCAACTGTTAGTGTTGATGTATTAAGAGTAGTTGTATCACCATTTACTGTAAGGTCACCTGTTACTGTTACATTACCTGCAAATAGTGCAGATGATGAAGCAGCTGTTGCGTGTGGTGTTAATGTCATATGAGTGACATATGTATTTTGAGACGCTATATCATTTCCAAGAGATAAAACACCGCCGTCTGCAACTGACATTTTCCAAGAATCACCAGCATCATCACCTTGATCAGCTTTAAGGTAAATAGATCCTGCATTTCCTTCGCCACCTTGAAAAATTTGCCCAGTAGCGTTTTCAAAAGTATTTGATTGAGTGAACGATAAAGATGATGTTCCAATATAAGTTTTAAGACGAGAAATAGTAGACTTTCGATTTGTCCCATTTGCGCCATCATCTATTACAAATAAGTCAGCATCAACTATTGCAGCACCTATATCTGTACCACCATCAATATCTAAGTTGGCTATAGCAAATGCTCCATCATTACAATCGAGAGTAGTAAATGTTCCTGCAGCGGCTGATGCGCCACCAATTACAACACCATCAGCTGTCCCGCCATTAATATCTGCAGTAGTTACAGTGCCTAAATTTGTAAAAGTAATACCAGAAGCATTAACTTGAGAAGATGCATCAACTGTAATAGCTTTCGATGCTGCTGCTGTGCCTAATGTTGTTATGTCAACATAGTTTAATTCTGCAGCTGTAGCTGTTACGCTTGCTAACTTATTTAATTCTGCAGCTGTAGCTGTCATTGTTGTAGAACCTATTACAAACCCGCTTGCTGGGACTGTCAGGCTGCTCGTTAGCTCTATCCCATAGATCTCAACAGATTCATTGTCTCCGATTTTTTTAAAACTTCCGCTTTCATATATAACTAATTGATCAGTATAATCAGCCATTTCTAAATCCTTTCTTCGCTTTGTATTGCTTATATTTATTAAATATCACATGTCAGTTTAAAGTTAGTATTTGTCATATAATTTTATAAAACAATAAGTCTTTTAATATAATATAAATGAAAGCGAGGTCTAATATGACTGTATTAAAAGAACATATTTCTTATTCTGAAGTGCGTCAGTGGAAGGAATGTTCATGGAGACATAAACTTCTTTATATAGATAGACTATCAACATTTGAAGAAAGCCCACATTTGCATTATGGTACTATAATCCATGATGCGTGCGAACATTTTCTTAAAACAAGAGAATTGAAAGTAGAAGAAGTTAAAAATAAAATTAAAAAAGTATGGGATAAACAAGGATTTGACTCTGAGGACTTTGTACAATTACAAACACAGAAGGCACAGCTTCAAGGATGGAAATATAAACATAGTAAGCTTAAAGACTGGCTTGATTGGTCCAGCGCAAGTATAAATGCTATACCTGAATTTCTAGAAGAGAATTTCCCGGGCTGGACAATAGTTTCAGCTGAAGAGCCGTTATATGAGTCAATGGAAAACATTCCCACGAAATTTAAAGGGTATATAGACTGCATTATTAAAGTACCTTACAAAGACGATTATAAGTATTGGGTTATAGACTGGAAGACTTCAAACGGAAGAGGCTGGTCTTTAGATAAACAGAGAGACTTTAATACACAAGCGCAAGTTATACTATATAAATATTTTTGGGGTTTGAAAAACAATATAGACTTTAAAAACATACAGTGCGGTTTTGTGTTACTTAAAAAGCTAAAAACTTCTAGTAAAACGTGTCAGCTTGTTAAGGTTTCAAGTGGTCCTAAAAACTTAGAAAAGTCAATGAAAATGGTAAGAAGTATGATAAAGTCTGTTGAAAAAGAATTTTATTTAAAAAACAGACACTCGTGCATGTTTTGTGAATTCAAGGGAACTGAACATTGCAAGTAATAGATGAAAAACAGAAGATTTTAGTTATATCTGACCATGCTTTGTATTCTAGCGGTGTAGCTGTTCAAACAAAATCACTAATCATGGGATTATTAAAAACACAAAAGTATGAGTTTATACAGCTAGGTGCTGCTGTAAAGCATAAAGAATATAGCACAATTACAGTATCAGAAGACTTTCATATAAAGCCCATCGATGGTTTTGGTAACAAGAATTTATTAAGGTCAATCCTAATAAACGAAAGACCATCTGCAATAATAATATTTTCTGATCCAAGATTTTTTGAGTGGCTTTTTGAAATGGAAGACGAAATACATCAAGTATGTCCAATACTATGGTGGCATGTTTGGGATAATTGTCCTACGCCTAGATTCAATGACTGGATGTATGAATCTGTAGATATTATTAACTGTCATTCTTACTTGACTTATAGAATGTGTAGCGAAAATTTTCCTGACAAAACAAACTTTATACCCCACTCATTTTCTAAAACACAGTTTTTTAGATTAGATAACAATACAAAGGAAAAAGAGAAAGAAAGAATTTTAGGTAAAGAAAGAAAAGACAATTTTGTTTGTCTCTGGATTAACAGGAATTGTTATAGAAAAAGACCCGGTGACGTTTTATATTCTTGGTCATTGTTTTTGAAAAAGTTAAGTAAAGAAAAAAAGAAAAAAGTTACGTTATTGATGCATACGAACCCAGAAGACAATTCGGGACAAAATCTAATTGAAATAGCAAAAAGTTTAAATATATTAGATACAATTGCATTTTCAGTTGACATATTAGAAGAAAAGTTTATTAATATAATTCACAATATATCTGATGTTTGTTTAAACATGAGTTATAATGAAGGATTTGGACTTTCAACGCTAGAGTCTATGATGGTAGGAAATCCAATTATAGCAACAAAAACGGGCGGTCTATATAGACAAGTAGTTGATTTTAGAGACAACACAGAAAATGGTGTAGCGTTAGAGCCAGAAGTCAAATCACTATCAGGGACTCAGGCTGTTCCTTATATATTCAAGGATTTTGTTAGCTGTGAAAAGGTTGCTTCTGCTATTTTTAAATTATATAACTTAACACCGTTACAATACAAAGCTATTAGTAAGAAAGTTGAAGTGTATTCAAGCGTTGCTTTTTCATACGAAAGCACAATTAAAATGTGGGATATTTCTTTATCAAAAACAATAAACGACTTTAAACATAGACAAAGTAAAGCAAAGGTTGTATATATAAAATGAAAAAAGTTTTATTAAAAGGACCAATTTTAACAAACTCTGGGTATGGTGTACATTCTAGACAAGTTTTTAAAGCGCTTAGAACAATAAATGATATAGACTTATATGTTCAGTCTACTATGTGGGGAAATACTTCTTGGATATTAGACGATAATTTCGACAATGGGATAATTGCTTCTATTGTAAAGTATTGTCACAAATCGAAAAAGGGATTAAAGTATGACACTTCATATCAAGTCATGTTGCCTAGCGAATGGCAAACAATAGCAGATAAAAATATAGGTATAACAGCAGGTTTTGAAGCTAATATTGTCAAATCATCTTGGATTGATTCCTGTAATAATATGGATCATATAATAGTGCCCTCAGAATTTTCTAGAAATGCATTTATTACGACTTCAATAAATTGTAACAAAAAAATAATAACAAACATGTCAGTTGTAAACGAGTGGTATTATGACGAATTTGATAAAGATATTAGTAACGAAGAGTACTTAATCGACTTAAAGTATGACAAAAACATTCTTATTATTGGACAAATTTGTAGCATTAATAGTTATGAATGTGATAGAAAAAATATACTAAAAACTGTGTCTGTTGCAGCTGAATTTGTAAAAGACAAGGATATAGGAATTATATTAAAAGTAAATCTAGGAAGTTATAGCGTCTCTTCTTTCAATAAAATTAAAGATGTACTAAAAGAATTACTTCCTGACGACGTTTTGAAAAAAGTTGCTATTGTTTTTGGATCTTTAGACGTCAAAGAACTCAAAAGTTTATATGAACACAAAAAAATAAGTTGCATGTTATCTGGTACAAGTGCTGAGGGGTGGGGCTTGCCATTTATAGAAGCTGCTTCTTGTGGAATGCCTATAATTGCACCAAACTTTTCAGCGTATAAGGAGTTTTTAGGAAATGATTTTTTAAAAATAGAGTATGATATGAAGATAGTTTCAAAAGAATACTCTAATTTTTTTGATGAAGACACGTCACCTTTATGGTCAAACTTTAGAGAAGATAGTATGAAAAAATGTTTGCGGGATTTTTTTAAAAATGAAGACATATATATAGAAAATTCTAATAGACTAAAAAGTATTATTAAACAAAACTATAACATGTTGTCTATAATAGAAGATTATAAAAAAGTCTTTGAAAGTAATTTTTAAATATGCTTTACATTTTAATCTTCTCTATTTTAATAAATTTTATATTGTTATACTTTTGTATAAAATTTGGAATTACAATTATAAAAATTCAAGAAATTATTGAGGAATGTTTAGATGTAATTGATGAAAAGTACAATAACGTTGTTAGAATCCTAGAGATTCCTGTTTTTTCTGACAGTCCAGAAATTAAAAGGATGATTAATGAACTTGATCAAATAAAACTATCAATTATCTATATTGCAAACAAACTTAGCATGAATGATTTACGTACAGAAGAAGAAAAGGATGAAGAGTTTGAAAAGTAAGGATAAAAAACAAAAAAGCAAAAAAAATTATTATTTTACTAAACAGACTCAAGAGATGATTGTTAAATACCAGAATGAGAAGCTTAAAAGAAAAAAGGATGAGATTTATAGTTTGTATATACATCCAGCGCTTACAGAGCTTGTTCACAACTTAGTTTCAGTATATAAATACAAGTCAGCAAATGAAAGTATTCTTCATTTAAAGTCTGACTGTGTTTCTTTTTTATTTGAAACATTACACAAGTGGAATCCAGAAAATGGAACAAAAGCATTTTCTTATTTCAATGTTGTAGCAAAAAACTGGTTAACTATTAATTCTAGAAGACTTTTGAAAAACGCTAAAAGAAGTGTATCTATGGATTCATTAGAAGATTTTTCTAGTGACGAAAAAAGGTGTTTGGCAGAAATTGATATTGACTACTCACATGAAAATATATTCGTCAAGGATGAAAAATTCGTCATTATAAGAGAAATGATAGAATATATAAAAACTCTACTTAAAGACGAGAAAGACATAAGGTGTATTGACGCAATACATCATATATACAATAATATTGATAGCTTGGATTACTTAAATAAGCGTGCCATTTTTGTTTACTTAAGAGAGATATCTGGCTTAAACAGTTCAGAGTTAAGTTCTTCTTTGTCAAGTATTAGAAAACATTATAAAAAAATTGCTGGACCAGATAAAATGTTTGACTGGTTTTGAGGTGTGATCAATGATAGAAAACGTCGATGAAATATCAAAAAAAATAAGTAAAAACGAGAAAAAAGAAAATCAAATTAAGAATTTTTCTGATATACTTGAATCTATAGATACTTTGGAAAACAAAAAAAAGATGTTATGGAAAGAAGTATATGAAAACTCTATTGAAGACAGAGAAAAGGCTAAACTTTTATTTAACGACGCATATATTTCAATGCAAGGTGGCGTTAACGAGCATATGAACATAGGTGCTATTATGTCTAAGTATATTGAAAGAATGAGTAAGTCTAATGATCAAATTTTAAAATTAGCTGAGCTAATTGCAAAAGAAGAAGAAAAGTCCGAGTCAATTTCTTCAGACGACATATTTAGTCAAATAAACGGATAAATTATGTTTATACAAGCAAGAGCTTTATATATTATAGGAAACAATGTAGGAAATGCAGCAAAGATAGACGAAGATTTAAGCTCTGCTGGGATAAAAAATAGATTTTTCAATAGTAACCCAAGCATATTTTCCAATAGAGAATATATTAATTTTTTAAACAAATTGCCGCCAGAGTGCGTTTTTGCTGTAAAGAGTAATTCTAGCTTTAATAGTAATGAGTCTGCTGTATTCATAATATCAATCCCGTTTGTTTCTTCACACCTCGGACTAGCAGTAAAAGTAGGAGAAACAATATGGCTTCAAGAAAACAATATTTCAAAAGGTGAAAGTAATTTCTATAGCATAAATGGATTTTATTTAGGTAGAGCTCATAGCTATTTTACGTCCGAGGATGTTAGTTACTGTTACGATTCTAGAGAAGAAAATATATTTAAATCTTCTAGAAAGTCATTCGCAGAATCAAACATAACAAAAAACAACGTTTATGATAAGATGAAAAATATCAAGCAAGAAAACATAAGAAAGCATGCAGTTTATTCTCATGATTTTAACATACGCGCTGAAGAATCTAAATTTGTTTCTAACTCAAATATATACTTTAAGGATAAAATAAACTCTTATTCTTTAAAACCTACTTCAATGTTTATTAAAAATCCAGAAGATGTTGCAGTTCGTGGTACATATAATACCTTAGTGAGTTTAACAAGTGAAGTTGACAATTATTCTAAAGATACAAGATACGGTTCTATAGAACTTGTAGCAGGATATGGAGAATACTCTAAGAAAAACGTAGAATATGTCAGCCTATCATTACAAGATAGTAACAACAATGCATTAAACAAAAAAACAGAACTGCTTAAATTTGAGTCAGATATTGCAGGATTACAGATACATAATGGAATTCATTATGAAACAATTAAGTCGAACATGTCTTTTGTTAATGAAGGATTAGCTTCAAGCTTAAACTTAAACAAATACGAAAACAACTACTTGACATCTAAATACAGATATGATAGAGATGCTGCATCATTCTCTATATCAGAATATAACTTGAGAAATTTAGAAATAAATAAATATAATAAACTAAATATTCAAGATATACAAGACTTTGTTTACGAAAACAATACTCAAGGCAGCTTGCTTGATAACAATAAATTTATAGTACATACAGTTCCTAAAAATTATCCAGACATAGAATCTTCTAACATTGTTGACATATACTCAGGCGGCTCTTCACTCTCAGGAGTTGCTGATAGTATTATTTTTTGTACACACTATACTAAACATGGGGGTAACGAAGATTACAACAATATAAGACTAATACAAAGCAACAGTGATGACAACTTGTCGTCACAGATCGCTTTAAATAGTTCTGGCAATATATTAATTGATGGTCATAAAATATTAATTGGATCTTATGATAGATTAAGAAATAAAAAAAATGGTAAGTCAGCGCTAGTGTATTTAGGTAATTCTGATACTTCGCAAAGTGTAGTATTAGGTGAACAATTAAATCAATTTTTAGAAGAAATTGTAACAGTCCAGAAAACAGTATTTGTTTTGCTTAAGCAGATATTAATGTCAATGAACGAAGCAGATACAACTTCACATGTTGTATTAGATCAAACATTACAAGCTTTACAAGAATTATCAATTAGCGGCTCAATGCTACCGGCGCCGCTTGCACCTGTAGCCGCAATATTTTCAAATTTATTGGGGGGTATTGCACAACCGATGATGGATAACGAAAGCTTAAAAAATACAAATAGTAGTAATGAAACGTTTATAAAAGAAAAGATTTTGACAAATAAAAACAATGACAGCACAGAGTTATACATCAAGAAGCTTGAAAATATTGTCAATAATCTTGATAAACAATTAAGTAAATTTGTTAAAACTTCATGAAATTCTTTGTTGTTTGATAATTATTATTAAAGATTTATGAAGGTTTTAAATGTCTCAGTATGTTTTTAAAAACACGGGAAAGAATATAAATGATATAAAAAAGCGTATTAGTCGTCAAGATGTCATTGAAGCTGAGATATCTAGTCCAATAGGCATTGTTTTGCCGTTAAGGAGTAGTCAAAAACCTAGTGAAACTTTGTTTTCAATGACGTATGACGAAAATGATCAAATTAAGGTAAATTTAAAAAATTTAATTTTAACTAAAAAAGGTGAATATTTAGGGCGCCCTAATTTTGGAACTGACTTGATAGAACTATATCATTCAAGTAACAAAGAAAATGTTGATGAATTAGCGATGGAAGAAGTTAAAAATGCTGTTTCCGTTTATATGCCTTTTATAGACTTAGAAGACTATACTTCAAAAATAGTTAATGCTACAGAAATAAATTCACCTTATATTGAAATATCTATAAAGTATTCATACAAAAACAAAAAAAACGAAGTTTTATTAAAACTACAATTCTCGAGGTAATAAATAATGTCTAACCCTAGATTTCATAATAAGTTAAAAAATTATAGAAATAAAAATAAAGTTATTAAAAAAGATTTTAACGGATTTAGAAACGAGTTATTGGATTACGCAAAAAGCAACTTTAGCAATCAAATACAAGACTTTTCTGAAGCATCACTGGGTGGTATGTTTTTGGACTTTGCTGCTATTGTAGGTGAGTCTTTAAGCTTCTATATGGAACAACAATTCAATGAACTTGATTATGAGACATCTTCTAGCGATTATAATCTAATAAGTCATCTAAGAAAAGCAGGAGTAACTTCAGGGTACGCATCCCCTGCTAGCGCATATGTAGATTTCTATATAGAGGTTCAAGCTGAAGTTACTTCTTTGTCTGACGTTTTGATTCCTAAAAGTATGTATTTGCCTATTATAAAATCAGGCACAAAATTATCATCATTAGAAGGTATAAATTTTATATTAGAGGAAGATTTAGACTTTAATAAAGGTTATGATAATATTACAATAGGAGAAACTGATCAGAATGGAAAGCCACTTTCTGTTATTATTGTAAAAAAAGGTATTTGTGTATCTGGAGATGAGATTCAAGAAAGCGTAACTTTTAATTCTGGGGATGCTGGTAATTTCATCAGTTATACTTTATCAAATCAGAACATAACTAAATTATTGAAGATAACTGATGATGACTACAATGATTATAAAGAAGTTGAATACCTTTCTCAAGACACAGTCTATGAAAAAATAGAAAATAGCGAAAATGCATTTTTTGAAATTAAACCTGCGCCATTTAGATATGTAACAGAAAGAAATTTTGATTCGGGATTAACAACAGTAAGATTTGGAAATGGAGAGGGTAAAACAATAGAAGACGGTATTTTAACTAATCCTGAAGATTATCTTTCGTTACCGTTGTTAGGTAAAAATTATTTTGCTAAAAAATCATTAGACCCAAAAAAGCTACTAAACAGTGATAGTTTAGGCGTTTCGCCTTCAGGGAAAACTCTTAGTATTGTATATAAGTATGGAGGCGGCACTTCACATAATGTCAACGCTAATACGATTAACGAAATAATAGAATTGAACATAGTATACCCTAATATTGGAGATATTTCTGTTGATCAAAATGTTAGGCTTATTAATTCAACAATTGGAGTAAATAATGAGGATGAAGCTGTTGGTGGTAGTAATAGTCTAGATTTAGAAGAGTTAAGAGAACAAATTCCTGTTGTATTAAAGCAGCAGTCTAGAATTGTTACACATGAAGACTTATTGGCAAGAATATATACAATGCCAACAGACTTTGGTAAAATACATAAAGCTGCTGTTATAAAGAATCCTTATACAAAGTCAGCAAAAGACTTGTTTATCATTTGCAAAAACGATGATGATCATTACATTTATGCTAACGATGCCATAAAAATAAACCTGTCTAAATATTTAAATGAATACAGACTTATAGGCGACAGCTTAAATATTATTGATGCACCTATTTATAACTTTTCTTTGTTTTTAAAGATAAAAGTAGCTCAAAGCTATGACACAAACACAGTTATAAACAAAGCGATATCTAGCATTTATCAAAACATGAGATTTGATACACTACAGATAGGTGAAGGAATTAACATTAATGACATTATATCGTTAGCACTTTCAGTAAATGGGGTTTCTACAATTATATCTAATTACAAGACAATCGTAAGGTCTAAAAACAACACAGATATTACATCACAACAATCGATATTGAACTTACAATACAACAGTTCCAGATTTTCATCTAGAGAAAAATATATTGATGGCATAGTTTATCCTCCTAAAGGTGGCATTTTTGAATTAAAGTACCCCTCTTATGATATAGAAATTGTTAGCGGTTAATTTAAAAAGGAGAAAGAATGATAGTTTCATCATTGGTTAATAAAGATACATATATTACAAACTTAAACTTAGGATTAACAGATGCAACTTATTCTAACGTTGGTAAAGCATCAACACTTGACCTATTTAAAATATCAAAAGAAAATAAGAACGTTAAGGCTAGATCTTCTTTAACAATAGTAAACCCACTTTTAGATCTAATTAATCAAAAAACATTTACACTTAAAGACGGAAGTAACAACTCAGTCACCTTTGAAATTGATAGCAGCTCACAATATAGTGATGGTAGAGTTAATGCAAGTGGAAATGTTATCATAGGAGTTGATAGTACTTCTCCCGGCGTAAATCAACTTCAAAAAGTTATAGATTCAATTAATAACGTGAATGTAATGGATCAAAAAATAAATGGCGGATCACATGCATTACCCAAAACCTTGACATTAAACATTACAGCACGAAAACTTGATAGCAAGAGAGCTTTATTAGAACAAAGTGTTAAAGGTGAAGAAGGTGAAACAGAAATAACAATGGACGCTGACGCAAACTTTACAATAACAAACTTTGTAAGGATTCAGAGTTCATCTATTTTATTGAATTTTGATCTAAACGATTTTAAAGATAAATTCGTTCAAAGCGGAAATTTAGCTAATTCTGTATTTAGTTTGAAAGCAAATTACAGAGCATTTATAAAGTTGTTTGATGTGGGATTCGCAAGTTCGAGGCCTAAAAATTTTAGCTTAAAGATGAGTGTGCTAAATAACGATTTTAATGAAGGAATTGGTTCAGATATTTATAACTTTTCTGACGTAGGCGAACCAAATTTTTCCAAGATTGATGAAACAACATCTTGGTCTATAGAAAAAATAATATCTGAAGCAGATTGTGTTAGTGGTTTTTACAAGAATATTGAAACCATAAACAACTTTTCTAAAGGGGACGAAAATTGCGTATTCGAAATTACAGACTATCTTCATGAGTTCTTGGCAGGTAATCAAACAGCTACCAGTTTTACTATCTGTTTTGACTTTGACAACATGTTTGACGAATATACATATTTTCTAAAAAGGTTTGGCAGTTTGCAAATAAATAGCAAAACGAAGAAACCTAGGCTAGAAGTGCACATAGACGAAACAAAAATAACACAATTTGCAGGCCAGACCACTAAAAAGTACTTAAATTCGCAAGAATACTTTTATCTTTACAACAAAACTAACAAACTAAATAGTTTTGATAATAGTAAAACTTATAAACTAAAATTAGAATATATTAATAGTAGTAATGAAAATTCACTACAAGATTCAAATAATAATCATATTGTATCTTCTAATAATGTCTATGATTTTAGAGGTCAATTAAAAGAAGGAATAAAATCTTTTGTTATATCTAATAGTTTGATAAGCCAGTTTAATTCTGATATTGAACAGGCTCTTTTGACATCTAATAGCGTAAAAATAAAACTTACATACTATTATGAATATACAGATGTTAATAATGTTTTGCAAACTGTTACAATAGTCACAGAGAACGTTGATTTTTATAAAAGAGTATATTCAACTTCAATAAATAGAAAAAAAATAAATACTATAATAAAATCCCAAAATTTTGATTTCGAAGCAAATAATCAAATTATCAATTTAACTGTTGATTTTATTGATGTAGCTAAAGAGTATAAAGCTGTTAATATACCAATTCAGCTAGAAGGCGAGAATCTTGGAGATGTTGCTTATTCTATCTACGACATAGATACAAATGAAGAAATTATCTTAAAAGATGAGGCGGGAAATAACGCTAATAAATTGTTCTATAACGGTAAAAACTATAATTTAAGCTTTTTTGCTAGCGAAATTTATAAAGATAGAAGAATTAATTTTAAATTTTATTACAATGACGAAACAAACGTCCTTCAGGATACAATATATGACAAAAAATTTAATTTAAGGTTTTAACGATGCTATTCAACAAATCAAAAAATAGTGGACAAAAATCTCATAATCAATTCAAACATACATTACAAGCATCTACTTTTAATAGTACTAATGAAGGCAGTAATATTGAACTTAAAAGCTTTCTTGATTTATATGACCAGAACATATCAGAATATTTTGACAGGATAGACGGATACGACGGATTTTTTTCAACTCAACAGCTTGAGAGTGTAGACTTTAGCAAGTTTGAAGAACACGTATTTTTTGACTCTGCTATAGAAAAAACAAATTATTCTTTTAAAAAGATATTCAATGACTTTCCTTACGACGGAAATAAGAACGAAGTCGTAAGCTTTTTAAATAGTTTAGACGGATATTCTAGGTTTATTCTACAAAAAAAGCACTTTAAAAATATTGGATATCTTAGGTTTGATGGATCACACATTTTAAAAATTGTTGATAGAAACGGATGGGTTTTAAATGACTATAAGCATCAAATCAAAACAGGTAATCTAAATTTAACAAACAAATTTAACTTTTCTTTTGACTTCTGGATATACCCGTTTTCAGGAATAAACGAACAACAAGTTATATTGCAAAAGTTAAACGATGATAAAAACGGTTACACTCTGTATTTAGAAGTAATTGATCAAACTAAATTTAATTTAGTTTGCATGATAAAAAAAGATAATGTCACTCGAGTGTGTAAAATTAAAAACTTTTCTAATTTTTTATCTCAAAACGATTGGAGTCATGTAAACATAACCTTTTCAGCAGCTATACAAGAAGAAGCTATACAAGAAAACATAACGTCAAATTGTCAAATATACGTGGATGGAATACCTGTCCAGACTTCTTCAAGTTGCAATAATGTTATGGAGCTTGATGATTCATTCAATACAGCAGAAATGACAATTGGTTCTGGAGAATTAGACAACGTTCAAAAAGGATTCTCAGGTTTAATTGATGAGCTTAAGATATATTCAGGTGAGACAAGAAGTAGAGATACTATTGTAAAAGAAAAAAATGAAAATGTTACTTCTAAAAATTCTTTAAAACTTTATTTAAGGTTTAATGAACCTGTAGGTGATTACGTTAATAACAAAATGATCTTAGATTACTCAGGTAATAAATTGCATGCAATTTCTAACAAGGAAAACATATCATCTTTAAGAGGCGAATATTCATCTATAAAAACGCCTGTTAAATATGAGCGTCTAGAGAACAATCCTGTTTTGTTTGCTAGTCATGATGATGCTATTGATGTACAAAAAGATATAATTGAAGATGCTAAAAGATATGACTTGAATAATCCAAATTCTTTTTGGAAATTATTACCTAAAAACTTGTTTATTGAAGGGTCTGATTTTGATAATATAAACGAAACTTATCTAAACGAGGAGATATTAGAAAAAACTGGTAATGTATTTAATGTCAAATCAAAAGCAAATCAAAAAATGATAAATTTGTTTGTAATATGGGCTAGATTTTTTGATCAATTTAAACTATATATAGACTCTATTTCAAAGATAATAGATATAAATTATGATACATTAAACAGCGGGAAAAAAATTGACGGAATGCTTCTTCCAGTTGCGTTAAAACTATCAGGGTTTTCCTTTAAAGAAATCCTTCCTTACCCGATATTAGAGAAACTAAACAACAAGAATCTTACACATGAAGAGCTCATATCTGACATATCTATTAGACAAATACAAAACAATTTATGGCAAAGGTTTTTAATTAATTCTAAGGATATATTAAAGTCAAAAGGAACATTGTCAAGTATAAATTCAGTATTCAATTCTTTTGGTCTAGAAACATCAAAGTTTATATCAATAAAAGAATTTAATGGTCAAAACAAGTTTAACATTGATAATAATCTATACTCGAAAAAAATCAATCTAAAGGAAATAGACTTTTCTTGCGGCGACAAGTTGTTTGAAAATGCAAGTATAAGTAATAGATTATTATTCTATACTCCCGTTTACAATACAGATCAAGTAGGCGTGCCATTAAAAATATCAGAAGACTGGTTTTTAGAATCATTCTATAGTTTTAAGTCTCATAACAAGACAGTATATAGCATTAACCAATCTCTTTTTAGATTAGATAATGAGACAAGGTCAGCAGGCGGATTTCAATACTATGCAAGACCTCATATAAACGTTACATTTGAAAGAACAAGTAAAGAAAGCACTACAGGGACAGTTAAAATTTATTTATATGAAAATAGCGTGTTGAAAACATCATCTATTGAAAATATTAACTTAATGAGTGGCGCGTTATACCATGTTTCATTACAGAGGAAAAAAATAAAACACACAGATGACAGTCTTTCTTATATAGAATATAAATTATCTGTGTTGAACGCGTCTAATGAATTTTATTCAAAAGAAGCTAAAGAATCTTTAATTATAACAAATCAAGACATATCAGGAAAGAACGCAGCTAACAATAGGTTTTCTATTGGCTACTACGAAGCTTATGAGAGTACAAATAGAGTAAATAATTTATCTTATGAAACAAACTTCGAAGGAAGAATATCAAATTTTAGAATATATAACAAGTCATTATCAACGCAAGAAAGGTTTCTTAAAGGAAAGGCCATAAATACTGTTTCTATAGATAATGGCATAAAATCCGCGGTTTTAAATATAGACTTATTCCAAGACATAAATAGCTTATCTATAGACAGCAACCTGTACACTATAAGCTCGCTACTTGATCTAAGTCATAGTGAATCTAATATGTATAACAAGGCATACGTTTATGCAGGTAATGATGTTGTATCTTTTAAACCTTTCACATCAAGGAAGTTTGAATCATTAACGCAGAATCATGAAGTTGATTTTCCAAAAAGTAACAATTTTATTTATATTAATGATTTCAAAAGCGACAATATTAAAAAACAGTACCAGAATTTTAATATTGTTAATACGCCTAGAGTCTCCCCAGAATATTTATATTCTAAGGACAACAGACTAAGCATTGACTTTTCTCTAGTTAACTTTCTAAATCAAGATATTATAAAGATTGTTAATATTAACAAGAAATTCTCTGAGCGTCTTTCACAAGTATCAAATTTATATGACGATTCTTACAAAGACTTACATACATTGCGAAATGATTATTTTGAAAGACTTGAAAAAGAACTGTACATTCCTGAAATTTACCAGATGTATAAATACTTTGACAATATATTAGAAGAATTACTTTACGAATGTATTCCATCAAAAATGAGATATAAAGGCTTTAATTTTGTTTATGAATCACACTCTTTAGAAAGAAATAAATATAGATACGCGGGTATTAACAGTTTACTGCCAGTTGTCTCAAATGATAACTTATATAGTTACAATAAAAACCTAAGCGATGTGACAAGATATAGACAAACAGAGACTATTGATTATAGCGTTGTTGAAAAGAACAAGAGGTAATTATGCCAATTACAGAAATAAATATTTCTTCATCTAGAAACTCAGTATTCAATGAGTCTAAAGGTATAAAGATAAACTATGAAACTATTGATGCAAATAATTTAAAAAACTCGTACACAACAAACAACACCTCAGATAGATTTAATTACAAGCAAGTAGACAATAGTAAAAAAATATTTTTAAATTTCTCTTACAAAGAGACTCAGTCTTCTGAATATGTTACCTCAAAAAAAATATATGGTGAGATTACTAATAACAATCTAGGCAAAGTTTATATTGATCCTTTTAGTGATAAAGAAAGTATAAGTCAAGTAAATGTTAGTCACAAAACAAGAAAACGCGCAGTAAATAGTTTTAACTCGTTCAATGGTGATATCCATTATGAAGAGCACAAATGCTTGCCTTTTTATGACAAAGTTAATCCTATAAATGAAAACAACTTATTATTAGAAAATTTTGAAGATGAAAAATTTGACTATGCGTTTACTTTTAATTACTTTAATTTTACATTTAGGGGCGGCAGAATAGACGCATTTTCTAATATTTCAAAAATACAAATGCACGAAGCAGCTGTTGATGCTGAAAAAGGTTTCTCATTTTCGGATTTAGGAAAAAGCAAGTCTGCGTTCAAAGAAAACAATACAATAACTAACAAATATAGAAAAGATGATGATATAGTTTTCCCATACTCAGACAGTATAGATAAAGCTTATCTAACTGATAATAGAACTGTAAAGAAGCTAGATAAACTTAATTATATTTATAACGCTGATGATGGGACATATTCAGAAGATAGTTCAACAAATGTATTAACTCCTTATTTTGTTTCTTCGAGTGACGCAAGATACTTTGAGTATGAAGAAAAAAATATCACACCTTACAGAGACATAACTTCAAAAAACAACTTTTGGTGGATTCAAAACAATAAATATAAGTTTACTGATGTTGATATTAATGATAAAATACTCGATATTCGAAATAAAAACGACATCTTTATAGAAGACTTGATATACTCATCCCACGGTAAAGACATAAATAAAGAGTATAGTGCAGGAAGAGATTCAATTGGATTTTATGAAAGTATTGACTAATGCCTAAGATAAGAACAAAAAAAATTGGTAATATAGAAAAATCAGGTATATTAAACCAAAACTTTAGAAAAACTTTAAGAGATGACCAACATTTAAGCAATTTTGTATTAAGAGATAACTTTCATAACAATTATTCAATAGATAATGATGTTATTCAATATAATGATAATAATACAATTCTATTTATAGAAAAAAGCGTTAACTCTACATTAGGAATTGAAGACAAATATTTCAGCGTTAACAATAAACTAATTCATACACCAAACAATTTCTATCAAATCAACGAAAGCAGTTTCAACGTTAACAAAATAACAGAGTCAAAAGACTATAATCATTTAATATACGAAAACTATAAAAATGAATTAAACAATGACAAATATAAACCTTTTAACGAAGATTTCATTACAATAGAAACAATATCTTCATCTTCATATGACGATTTAATAACTAAAACTTCTTCATTTGACTCAATATTTTACAACAAAAAACAAGAACAATATCAAGTTAAAAAAGATTATGAAGAAATAAATGTAAATTTCAACAAGCAATTTGTTTATATGTCATTTAATAAAAATACAGATATGTCAATAATAAACAATTATGTAAAGTTTCCAAGCTCTACAGCGTGGAATACTAGTGAATGTTGCTTTTATGCAGGAACAAACAATACTTTGTACTTAGATAAAAGCAGCAATAATAAAGCAAGATTTCTTGGTCATACTAATTTAAAGTCTGGCTTTGATATTGATGATTTTGTGCAATATTCAAATTATATAACTCATAACCCGCTAACGATATACCCAGACGACGTAATAGGGACAAGCGCAAAGTTTATAAACGGTAACAGTGTATCTAATCCTATTAGTGATTTTGGCTTTCCTTACTCGAACGAATATGAAGGAAAAAATGAAGTTCTTGTTCCAGCAAGTGATTTTATAAATGAAGATTTTATTTTAGAAAAAATACATGTTGAATTCAAATTGCAAAATTTTGCAATTTCAAATAACCAGAGTATCCCTTGCTTTAATACACTTAACTTTTTTGTAATTAATCAGAAAGAAGATATTAATACTATAAACAAACAATACGATAACCTTTTTTATGACGCAAATAGTGATTTACTGGAAATAGAGTATCAATTAAATCCAGGAACGAGTGGCGCAAATAGTCTAGAGAGTATAAATAGAACAAGAGACATTACAGATACAGCGTTTAGAAGTACTATTGACTTTAATGGACCTTTTTCTGAAGCCGAGTACGAAAGTTCAGGATTAGATAAAGTGTTGGAAGAATACACAATATTTAATGCAAACCCTGAAGACGACAAAAACAAGTCTAGAGAGCTCATTACTAGCATAAAAATTGCAAACATTGGTAACAAAGCATACGGCAGTTACTTTTCAACGTTAGAAGGATTTGATGCTGTAATAGAGACTGATGTTGATAACTCCAGCATGACTAATTGGGATGGTCAAAATGTATATGATAATATACTTAACAACGATTTTAAAACAGTCAAAGTAACTAAAGATATAAGTAGTTATAACAGTAACGATCACCTTAAAAGGTTTAGTATGTTTCACGTATATCCTAAACAAAGAAGCAGTAGATCTGGAATGGACATAACATCGGATCGATCATGGGCAGGGGTTGGAGAAAACGTTTTGGAAAATCCCGAGGGACATGTACAAAGCTATCTAAGACCTCAAGACAAATATTTATTTCCAATTGATGCAGGATCTGAAAATGAAATTAGTAATCCTTATATTTTAAAGCCTAAAGATAATTTGATTTTTGGTTTTAATTTTGCGCCAAGCATGTTGTTTAATGATGACACAGTTAATAGTAAAAAATATCAAGACTTAACGGGTCGTGACGTTGTTGTTTTAGATTTAAGTAATTTAAAAATAAAATTATTAGGAAGGTATATTGCAGAAGGTAAAGTTTTCAAGCCAAAACTTAATGAATTTGAAAATAAAAATGTAAAAAAAATAAATGAGTTTGCTACAAACGTTGTTGATAAAACAGGATTACCGCAACAATTCATGTTAAAAGGTGTCTATTATGATAGCTATTCTTCTTATAGCGAGTATCCTAACGCAATATCTAGTGGTAAAAATTCATTTTCTAATATGATTAATATCCCGTTGTCAATTAATAGTGTGCCTCAAGGATGGACAACGCTTGACGGATTGCATTTACATTTTAACAATGTACGGTTATCAAGAGATGATTTATATTTTAACAATGTAAATGATGAAAGAATAATTGATGAAAGAATAGCTGTATACCAAGCGGGTTTAGGCTATACAGATATGCAAATAAGCAATGAATTCTACAGGTTTAGTGTTGACCATTTTGGACATTTTTTTGATAAAGAAAATAATCATCGTCATAAGGCTTTAATTCATGTAAAAAGAGGAAAGTCATATTTTAATGTAACAAAAAAGTTTAGAGTTAATGGTCTCTATACACAAAAAACTGGCAATTCTAGTGATGGTGCACAACACGTTATTAATAGTTACAATAAGGATTCGCATGCAAGAATAGGTAAAACAACTTATGAATCTACTGAAGGTGCTACTGCTCAATATTTATTATATCTTGGCGAAATAGGCAAGATTGTTGATGGCGAATCTAGTTTTATTTTTATTGATGGCATGCCACAACCTGAAGCGAGTTAACTTAAAAGAAAAGAAGTAAAAAATGGCAGGATTTTTAGATAAAAAAAGAAGATTGATAGATTATAAGCTTACTGAGTATGGAAGAGAAAAGTTGTCTAAGGGTGACTTAAGCTTTAAGTTTTTTACTTTTTCTGACAAGTCTTTGTTTTATGATTCTAACTTGACTAGCGAATATGATTTTAAGACGTCATCATTAGAAAGTTTTATGCCTTTTGAAGCAAGATTTAGTGAGGGAAACATAATAAATCCTGAATTTGTTTTGTCTAATACAATAAAGTTTGAAAGCAAGTCAAGAAGCAAGTTATATACAGTTCAAAGTAGTGATAGAACAGTAGCTGAGATTATTAGTGATCAACAGTTTTTAGATGATAGAGATGTTGATAACAAATCGCAGCATGATGAAATTCTTTTTGATAGAGTGTTTAGAAAATCAATATATGATTTTAAAAATAACGAGTTTATATTGCAGTATCCTACTATTAAATTTCCTGTTGAAAGTATTGTCAATATTCCTTCTATAAAAAAAGATTATAGATTTAGACATTTTACAAGAAATAAAAAATTAGTGCCTATAAGCAAAAGTGGTGTTTCTGTTAATTTGGGGCAGGAAGAAGACTTTAATAGTTTAGAGTATTTATTTAAAAATTTAGAAATTGAAAATTTAGATATTAATTCTTTAAAAGATAGAGAGAAAGTTATAAATGTAATAATTAGAGAACTTTCAAAAGACAAAGGAAGTATTTTTAAATTAGAATATGAGTTTTTGCAAGACAATGCCAAAGAAACTGATGAGTATTTATTTGAGCTTCATTCAATTAAAGACAACAATTTATCCAAGTTAGTGTTTGTAAATTTAGGTGAGTTTATAGATAGTATAGAACAAGACCAGTTTACTGTGTATCTTATAGGAAAAGTTGTTCGAACAATAAATGAAAAAGAAAACTTTAACAAGGAAAATAGAACTTTGATTTTTGATTTAAACAAAGACTATGTGTTTTTAAATATTTTTACAATGGTTATTAGATAATGAGTAATATAATAAAGTCAGTAAATGTTAACAGTATTAAAAAGACCACAGATTCCATATACGTTCCAGTCAGAATAGATATAAAAAGCGCTGCTGCTAAAGATGCTCGATATATTAAGATAGTAGTGTTACCTCAAAAATTTAGCACTAATCAAAGCACCACATCAAATTTTCCAAAGAATGTTAACATGGAAATGCCAGTATTTGTTAATGATAACAAAATAGATCCAGAAGAAATGGGAACAAATAGCACGCCTTATATTTATAAAAATATATTTTCAAAAAACATTGCAAGCAACTTGCTGCAAACAGATTTTAGTAAACTTGAAATATACCCAGAGAATTCTGATATGTTTTTTGATGAATATATTGTTAACATTCCAAAAAGAAACATATCAATAAATTTATTTACAGATTCTAATCAAGAAAATCCGCATTATTTTATAGTTTACTGTCTAGACACTAATGAAAACATTATTGATTATACCATTACTAATTCACCTTCTGAAACTTTTAAAATTGAAGACTATCCTGACGCAAGCCCTGAGTTTATAAAAGAAGCGTTTATTGATGAAATAGGTTCATCTTTAGATATTGTCTGGAATCCTTTGACGTTTAATGACTTAAATGTCATACAGACTGGACCACATGTTAAAATAAATTACTTAAAACTATTGATGTTTTATAATACAATTAATAACAATCCTACTAATAACAATCCTACTAATAACAATCCTACTAATAACAATCCTACTAATAATTCAAGCTATCAAAATCCTACTAATAATGAGATAAGTCAACGTTCTATTGACAACACTGAATTAGCAGAAAATTTACTTTTGGCAAATCTAGACTTTGATATTACTTTAAGATATTTTGTTGATGGAAATGAAGAAAGCTTTCAAACAAAGTTAGAAACAACGCCTTTTATAATAGAGGGTGAAGGAGTTGTGATAGCATCAAAATTATTTGAAGCTGCAAACAATACAGCAAAAAGGTTTTCTAATAGTTTGACAAAAATAATATTTAATGTCGAGAGTGAGGGTTCTACAAATACCGTAGCTGACAAGTTTTCAAATAGCTTTATACCTAATTTATATAGATACTTTAATGATAATGCAGTAGAAAATATTGACATGGAAATTACTATATCATACGAAAATTTTTCGTATACAAAAGATATATCTGTGTCTAAAAACAACTTTATGCAATATTTTTCCAAGTTTTTAGAATTTAACAGAAGAGAAATTATAATAAACACTTTTAACGACAAATTCAATTCAGAAGTCATAATGAGTGATAAAATAAATAAGTTTGCTGTTAAATTAAGCGTAGATAAGTTTAACTTTGGTTCTTATTCATTGGGCTTGTTAAACAATTTTTCAATATTGAGGTTGGCTGTCGATGAGAGAATAGTCAACAGGCTTTACTTGGATGACAATCTTACAGAAGACAACTTTATAAATAATTTTAATAACAACAATTTCTATATTAACTCTGTATTTAACAATGAAACCATTACAGACTTTTATTTGAAAAACGTTACTGAGGGTAGTCAAATAAAGATAGTCATAGAAGGCGTTGAAGTTTTTGAAAATAGTCACGACAAACCCGAACTTATGAAAATAATAAATGTTTTCCCAGACTATTTTAGTTATCTTGGAAACTTGTATGACCAATCAACAGTTGCTTCTGATAGTATGCGAATTAGCAAAGTCGATGTAGTAAAAACTCAAAAAGACTTTTACAAGATTTTTAATGTTTCATTATTGAACAATCAAATTTTAATAAATGTTAACATCAGTGATACTATAAATAGAGAACTATTGAATACTGTGTTGGATATTGATCTAAGGGGCGACTCAATCGGAGACAGCGTATTAAAAAACAAGATTCAAAGTAATGCAATAGTGACAGCAAAAGTATTTTCAAATTCATCTAAGAAGTTTTTATTTACTATTTATAGAAAACTATCTGATCTGGATTTTGTTGATGAAAATACTATAAAATTAGATTTATCAAAAGAAATAAACGTTTCATTAGAAGATATAAAAGTAGAGGTTAAAGGATTTCTCCTTAACAAAGGAATGATTGATGAGTTCGGGAAAAGTCAAAGTGATGATACGTTTAAAAACAAACTTACGCTTTTCTTGACTAGCTTGATTTCTAATAGATTTTATTTGATAGAACAGTCTATTAATATTATGTGGTTTAGTGAAGTCAGAAGTAATGATAAAATAATCAATGAAGTAGGTAAACTTTTAGACTCTTCAAAAGTAATACCACCGAAATTGTTAGTTTCTACAACACCGAAAATAGATAATAATAAAGTAATAGAAACAAACAAAGCTCCAAAGCTAGACCTTTCATCCTTGAGTAAAGATATATTTTCCTCTTACACTAAAAATCATAAAAACAAAGAAGGCATTAATAGAAATATATTAAGTTATTGTTTAGACTTTAACTTTCAAAATATAGATGTAAAAGATGTAGAAAACAACGTTGTTTTTCATATAAAAGACAACAAGATTATTGTTGGCAGGAATAAAGACAAAAATGATTGTATGTTTGGATTTAGTTTAAAGAGAAAAAATAAGTTTTCTATTGACGTTAACGATAGCGGAACTAGTTCAATAAACGTATATAGCTTATTTGTACCTAGCTTTTATAATGAGTCAATTAATCAGGACATTATTAACATAAAAGATAGTAATGTAAATAGCGCTGGTTGCATAATAGACTTTGATTATATCGATATTATAAACAACTTCAAAACGTATAACAGATACAAAACAGAGCTTAAAATAGATAAGAAATTCAAAAAGCCTTTAAATTTCAACGAATCATTCTATAACAAAGCAAAGTATATTTACAATTCAAGTGGTAGATTAAAGTTAAAGTCTATTGTAAATAGAGTAGTATTAGAAATTAGTAAAAAAAATGGCGAAAAAAAGATATACGCTGTAAATTTTGATTTGGGATTTAATCCTATCGATAATAAAATTTCTAGTAATAATAAAAGTAATTTATCTATTGATATAAATAATAACAAGCTGTTTAATCCTAATATAATATTGTTATTCGACAAGTAAAGTGTAATATGTCAACATTTAATAATTCTAAAAGTAGTAAAAGTACAAACAAAAATAATAAAAAATATTTTTCAAGCGCCATTGCTGATGAAACTGGTCACAGTTTAATCAAAGAATCTGAGGAAAAACCTCTAACTTCAACTGCATCTCAAAGTCCGTTATCTCAAAGAATGACTTCTGACTTAACTAGTTCATCTTTAAATTCGTTAGGAGATACATCTATAAATGAAATCAGCAATCAGGCAAATAGTCTTGCTACAGACATTGGAGAACTTCCTAGAACTGCGAATATAAGACATCAAGAAGAAATAAATAGAGTTGTCAATTCATCACTGAGTGAAGATGAATACACAAGCGAGTTATACACGTTTTATAATAAGTCAATAGATATTAAAAGGTTAAGTCAGACTAAAGCTGTAAAGACATTATATGACAGTCTTAGCCTTGATAACTCATCAAATATTGAAAACAATAATAATATTAGCTTACTATCTCATGAAAATTATAAAATTACAAAGCTTGCGTCAAGCAAGTTTTCTTATATGGGAACTACAATAAACTCAAATGGAACATTTATACATCCAGATCAACTAAGTATACTAAATTCATCATATTACAATGGTAAATTAAGCAATATTAGCAAAAGATTTTTTTTTAACAACAAAGTAACAGATAGTTTTCAAGAAGTCTACATAGATAGCGTAAAAACAAATAGCGACAAAAAAAGAGACTATTTAAATTCGTTTGATGAGTTAGTTAAAATATCAAACGAATTTACGGCTAGTAAAAACTTTGCAAATCAAGTTATTGATTATGCGAGTAAAGGAAAGAATAATAACTACTTTGGAAAGATTATAAATTCAATATATAAAAATGACGCTATTGTAACGTCAAATATTGATACACATGTAAATGATGATTTTTTACTTATAAACAATGTTTCTAACAATACTGATACAGATAATTTTTTACATGAAAACTTGGAGTATGTTCTAGAAAATTATTATAAGCTAAAATTCAATGAACAAGTAGACGAAGAAGAAAGTCTAAGTATAGTAGACTCAGACGCATTCGTTGCAAGGTTAATTGGATACTGCGGCTTGTCTTTAGAAAATATTCATGACGGAAGTTTTACAGCTAACGATTATAAAAAAGAAACTGACTTAAATTTTGATTTATATGATACACTAATAAACAACAAAACACTAAAGACTATATCAGCTATTTCTTTAGTTAACGATTATAATTTACTTAAAGCAAACACAAATCAAACACAAATCAACATTACATCTCCTTATTACACTAATACTCTGCGACTCCCTTCAATAAAAAAAGTCGCAAATGAAATAGAATTCAAAGCTGATTCTATATTTTATATAAAAGATTATTACTTAAATGATGAAACTAACTTTTACAATTTTAAAAAATCTTACGCATTGCAATTTAAAGATAAAACACAGAAACGCTTTAGTCCGCCTTATATCAAAACGCATATTGATTTTGTAAAGAGAGATATTCCTTGGATGTCTGATAATGATTTGAAAAATATCGACTTATCAGTACCTGAGGTCGGCAGTTCGTCGATATCGTTGACAGATGCTAGGTTTGAAGCTAATTTTGGATTGAGCAAGTTAGATTACATGTCATATAGAAATAACTTGCTAGAAATTGATGCTTTTGTTCACCAGAGCAAAAAAAGAATTTCCCTTATATACTTCGATGCAGATAGTGTAGTTAGGGAAACAAACAAGGATGACTCCAACAATATAAAATACCTATCAGCGCCGACATTTAGTTTTTACTCATCTTTTTCTTATGAAAGCGATTACAGCGAATCAGCGCTAGATGATGGTTTTGAAGCAAGTCGTATTAATTACGGTCACAATGACGATAGCAGAAGTCTTGGGTTTAGTGACAAAGATCTATTCGTTCAAAGATTTACTACACATCAAGGTGTGCTTTTCAACTTCGTCAAAAATGATGTTTTAAGGTATAGACCTAAATTATGGAATGAGCTTGACAAGTCAAGAGTATCTTATTCTTACTCTCCAAGCAATGTGACTAATTCACTTGAATATGAGGATTCTCTAAGGTTTTTTATTGATAGAAATTGGTCAGAAATTGCTATTGAAGAGAGTGGACCTGGTAAGATTAATACTAAGTTTTTTAGCGACATAGGCTTCGGCGCTGTCAGGTCTAGGGCAGGACATACATTAAAGAAGTTAACAGCACGTAACGCTATTAGCGATATTTCTAAAATACCCACAATAAAGTCAAAAGTGTATCTACCTTTTATATGTGTTTCCAATACTAATAAGTCGTATGATTTTAATAGCGATGATATAAAGACAAAGTTTTTAGATAGAAGTGACAGTTTATTAACAAGTGAAGAAGAAAAGTTTAGAGATAGAGTTGTTTTGTCTTCTACATCGAGAGATTATCCTAACAAAGTTAAAAATTTTGTTAAAGACATTAAGCAAAAATCTACTTCTGGAGAAGGTGATAATGATTGGATACATAGGTCGTTTAGAATAAAGAGGAATTTATTTAGTTTAAAACAAACATTATTAAAAGACTCTGACTTTTACGGGTTTTTAAGGTCACATTCAAAAAAATGTGATAATATATTAAAAAGTAAGGTTGATTCTAATGTTTTTACGTTTTTACATGATGATAAATTAAATACAGAAAAAATTTATACTTTAGACGAAAGTCCGTTTTTAATTAAAAAAAATGACAAATTTTATACAAAAAACAACTTTATAGAAACAAGTAATGAAAAAATCGATCTGTTGAGTAAAAATTTAAATATTTTTTCTAATGAAGAAATAGCTGGTCTCTCTTCTTTTGCTAGTATTGATGATTACAAAAAGTTTATGATAGCTTATTACCCAAATAGCTTCTTGAAAAACACTAGTAGCTTTTTTAGAAAGATAAATGAAGATGTTGCTTCAAGTCTAGATACATACACAAGTACATTTTTTCAAGGTAACAAAGCGCTTATTGGATTTGAAAAACTTTTGTTGAATAAAGTAGCTAGTGATTTTGACGTTTTTAAGATGTTAGTTTATATTGTTCTAGAAAAAGAAATAAACAGTAAGATCAACAATAATTTAAACTATGAAAGTTTAAATAAAGAAACAAACAATCTATACAAAAGTTATCTTACTAGTATATTTAGTCTAGATAACATTAAAAAGCAAGAAACGTATACTATAAGAACTATAAGTGACTATACACTTGATAACATTAAAGTAAATGACATTAATGGTAAAAGTTACGATTTTGGTGATGATAGGAATAGAGCCATACCAAAAGCGGGATTTGTTTGTACAACTAGCGGAAAAATAAAATCATATTTATTCCCTTCAAGCAAACATAATTCTGTTCTTGCGACAAGAAAGTTTAATTTTGCTATGCAACAAGGTGGGCAATTTAGACTTGCAGGAACGTATAATGGAATAGCTGAGCTGCTTGCAATAAACACATACAATTATGATTCTTATTTACATGTCACAAAAGACGAAAAAAATGCAAACTCACTATTCACAGGCATGTCGGGAGAAGACTTAAATGTAAAGATAAACTATATTGTTTTACATGAAGACATACCTGGCGCAATGACAAATCCAAACGCTGAGATGAATAAAGCAGATATTAATCTGTATGATAAAGACACAATTAATTACCTCGCAAGATCATTTTTCATGTGGTGGCAGAATGGTGTAGATGATGATGTATCAGGTGATGAGTTGTATGATAGGATTCCCGGTAATCTGTTTTACCAGATAAAAAATACAGCAAGTTATGACAAAGATTTGACGTTAGACTTGCTCGATAACGATGGAACTTTTACTAGTAAGATTATTGATTACATAAAAGGTTTTATAACTTACATTTATACAGATGATGAAATTGATGAAATTGTTTCAAGTGATTTTATTAATACGAACAAGAAGATTTTAGAAATTATGCATAATCTAGTAATAGAGTATGTTAATTCTTGTTTATACGCATATGAAAACATAAGTAAACTTTCTTTTTATAAAAACATTCATAAAGAAGTTAAAACTGCTGAAGAATCTTCTGAGTGGCTCTGGTGGGATGAAGAAATAAGCAGAAAGTTTTCTAAGGAATACAGAAGTATAGGAAGATTAGATAGTAGTGTATATAATATTAAAAGATACGTTCGATCTGATCGAGCAGCTGCTCCTATTATTGAAGCTATTGGTGGCGGGAATCCGCTGTTATCAAAAGAATTTTATTCCTTTAAAGAATTCTTAGATATTAGAAATACGTCTAATCTTCTTGACAAGTCTGATTATTTAGAAGCTTTAAGTTATGATTTGATTTACGGGTATTTATCAAATTTTGATTTTAATAAAAACGAGTTAGTATCAAATAACGAAGAACAATTATCTATACAAAACAGCATTAAAGAAGCGAGCGAAGTAATACTAGAAATAGAAAATTTTGATTTTAGTAAAGTTATAAGTAACAAAATGAAGTTATGTAAAATTTCTAAAAACATGCAATCAAGTCATGTTTACGATAGCTTAAAAGTAAGAAATATAAATAGACTTATGACTTCTAGGTTAAGAAATCTAGATTTTAAAGATTACAATATTTTTGATAACAAGATTAAGTTAGAAGAAAACAAAAAGTCACTAGCAAATATTGGAATGAAATATTTTATGTCTGGCGATGACTCAGTATCTGAAAGCTTTATGAAAACTGATGTCTTAAGGTTTGGAATACCATATGATCTTGCTAATTCATTAAGTGATGATAAAATATTGAAAATTACTGTATATCCTGTGAATCACAAGTATCCAGAGATCGAATTTTTCCCTTACGAATTTTTATACACACCGATTATTACTAGTTTGACACCTGCAACTGTAGATTTTATAAATGGCGAAGAGTTAGATACATATCTTGGTCAGTATAATAAAGATGCTGCAGATTTTAGAGAGAAATATTCTTTTGTCAAAGAGTCGTTTGTGTTTGGAGAAATGGCAAGGTTGCTTAATAAAATAGAATCTAGAAGAACAGTTTTTGGATTCAATACATCCCCTGAGACTAGTGTTGCTAATATAAAAAGAATAATTACAGCTGCCAAGTTTTCTAATAGTATAAAATATTTAAATGATTCATTTAATAGTGTGTTTGATGAAAGCAAGATAAATAGACTTAATATAGATTTTGATAACATCATTACGGGCGAAGTATCTGAGATTTTAAATAGCTTTGATCCTAACGAGTTTTTAAAAATATTTAGCGAAAGTTATGAAGACGCTTTGAAATATGTAAATGAAGAAACAGGTTATTTAGATATTATTAATAAAAGCGAAATAATAGATAATAACATACATTCACTTGAATTTTTTAAAAATATTAGTAAAGACATATCTATGATAGATTTCTTAAAGCCTTTGACTACTGATGCTTATTTTGACATATTTTCAGTTAGGATTACACGTGATAGCTTAATCAAAAAAATAAAAAACACGAGTGAATTCAATAACATGTCTAGTAGAGTTAGACAGGGATTTAGTAATAGTTATACTTACGTTATAACAACAGAAATTTATTGATTGAGGAAATTATGGATAATATTTTAGATGCAGTAATTTCAATTAACACAAATAAAATGAACGAAAGAAAAGTTATTACATCTTTTGTTTATAACAGGTATAAAAGTAATGAAACTATTATTGATGATACATTAATTAAAAATAATGATAAGTTAGGTAATAATGAAATTAAAAGTAGATTTATAAGGTTATCAGTAGCTAGAGTACCAGGATTATATGATCAGGATTTAGATGAGTATACATTAGACATTCCTGAGCTGTATAATATAAGCGAAATAGATAGTCTTGGAAATAATGAATTAATTTATTTTAATTTCCAGGAAAATTATAATCATACTAGAAAATATTATATTACCAATGAGGATGCAAAAAGTATAGAAAATACTATAAACTATTTGTCATCTGGCAATACAAATGTTAACGGCTTAGATATAAAAAAAATTATATCAACTTGCTCAAGACCAAACAAACTATCTATAATTAATGATGATTCTCTTAATATAGATTTATTAAATAAAAACAAATACTTTAATAATGACTTTTTTGAAAGTGAAATATCAAAAAAAAAATTAAGTACAAGTCAGAAAGACAATATTAAATCTGGATTTTTATTTAATTCATTTAGATTTTTTAAACAGCAAATTAACGAATTGAATGCAGAAAAATTTGCAAAAATAAATGGTGTAAGATGTGGTTTATTAGTAAGAAAATATAAACTAATAAATAATGTGTATACAAGAATAGCAGCAAAATTTTACACTAAAAAAAGAAATGAAGAAACGTTAGAAAATTTAGTAAGTGTTGTTGAAGATGAGAGAATACAGTATGGTAAAACGTATAAATATCTTTTTAATGACGTATATTTATACGCTTATCCAGATTCTAAAAACCGCTTTGCATTAAACTATTACTTGCTATGTGATAATGAATATGAAACTGAGGCAATTGAGTGTAGAGAGTTTATTTCGCCGCCTCCGCCGGTGAACATAAGATTTTCATATAATGAAGACAATAAAAACTTAGATATAGAATGGGATGAGCCAACAGATTATCAATATGATGCAAAAGGTTATCAAATACTTAAACGGCATACGTTAGACGATCCTTTTACGATTATAGCACAACTAGACGGTCGTTCTGAGCATGATGATTACAGATTTGAAGAGGTGGTTGACAATGCATTAGTTTTAAGGACTGAGAAGCCTCACTACAAGTTTACTGATTTTAGTTATGAACCAGGAAAAATTACTATTTATTCAATTAGAACGATTGACGCTCACGGTCACATTTCAAATTATTCATCACAGTTAGGTATTTTATACGATCCATTTGAAGAAAAACTAATAATTGATTGTGTTTCACCTAAAGGTGCAAATAGAGACTTTCCTAATCAAAAAGTTAAAAAAAATAGTATTTTCTTTGAAAATGAAGTCAATGTTATAGAAAATATTTGTATAAAGAAAAACCCGAGCAAAGTTTCTCTATATATAACACCAGAGTTTGGTGGATACAAATCAACGGGTGACGTTACACATAAGTTGTTAGACAACGAATACCAGTTTACAATAACTAAACTGAACAATATGACAATATATAAAGAAAAATTTAGTATTATAAATTTTAACTTGTTATAAGAGTTATTAAAATAAATGTATATGTACTAAATGAATTTATATAATAATTAGGAGACTTTTTATATGGGATTTTTAAATCATGCAACCAACAATATTATAGTTGATGCAGTCTTAACAGAAAAGGGTCGTGAAATATTAGCAAGAAATGATGGTTCTTTTGATATTCAAAAATTTAGACTTGGCGACGACGAAGTTGACTATTCTGTATTGGAACAGTATGGGATTATAATTGGCAAAGAAAAAATAGAAAAGAATACACCTATTTTTGAAGCTATAACAGATGAAAAGCTTGCTCTAAAATATCCGTTAAGAAGCTTTTTGAGTAATAACACAGAAGATATTTTTGCAATACCTTATCTTGAATTAGATAGTACTACTATTACACCTGTTTCATTGACTTCTAACTTGTCATCTAAAAAAGAAAAAGAAAAGAAGATATTAGTAAAGACTCAGGTAAATCAGGATGAAGATTTTGAATTAACTGAAGAGATGCTTATTGATTCAACATTTACAGTTAAGGTTTACAACAAGCTTTTGAACATAAACGGTGCAATATCAAAAACAGTCAAGAAAGATACAGCATATTATACTATTGCAAGTGACGCAATTACTGAAGATTTTGTTGGGCAAAGGTCGTGTACATTCACGATCACAGCGCAGGGCGTAGTAAATACAGCAACATTTAAATATTACTCAACAAAGACGAATAGCTCTTTAATCAAAACACAAGTTGAAGTAATAGGAAATAATACTAACTCAACACTACTAATTCCAATTACAATTAATAATAACATAATATCTTAAAGGACTCAAATAATGTCGTTTTATGAATTTAACGAAGAAGACAAAGTTAATAAAAAATCACAGATAAGACAACTAGTTGATATTCTTGCTGTTGATATTGCTGGAAAAGATGCGACTGCTACAACTACAGATACAAGAAAAAAATATGAAGTATTTGTAACAGCAAGTGAAAATGGTACGAATCCAGTTACTAGTTCTTTATTTCAAACTGTTTTTGACCAAGACTTCAAACTTCAAACTTCAAATGAAATGCTAGACTTGACAATTGGTACTTATGCAAAGTACAATCCAGCCACTACTACACCAGCAGCAGACGCTAATTACACTATTAACTTTGCAAAGCAAGGAGACAATAATGACGTTGTGATTACACCAATAACAGTTGATGTTGACTCAAGTAACAAGCCATTGTTTAACTCAGATACTCTTATGATGCGTGAAAAAATAAACATATATAAACAATATGCGCAAATCCTCTTAGGCGATGCTACTAGCTACTTTACAGCGCCATATGATGATGACGTTTCAAATGATGATGATGATAGAATTAATCATGCATTGTTTATTAACGTTAAAAGACTTTTTACTAGAGACACGTTAGATGTTGGAAAATTTTCAATGAAAATTGGAAAAGAAGCTGTTGCAGGTGCTACGTCATTAAGTGCTGGTGTCTCTACAACATTAGAATTAATATCAGATGCTAATGCATCAAGCAGTTTAACAGTAACGCCTTTTGGCGCTAGCGTTGGAACAATAACAAATAGCACTGGTACTTCTGTGGGCATTGTTTTTTATGAGCAGGGAATTATAGTTTTAAATGCTGAGAAAGTTTTTAAAACTGATCAGACATTACAAGGAGAAATATCATCAGTCTCAGGAGCAAATTCAGTAAAAACGTTTGATAATAAATTTTTCCCGTATTTCTGGGTTTCTGGAAGTATTGATAATGTATTGGATCATATTGCTTCAACAAGATTTGGAAGAGCCAATACTTCTGCAATGGGACTTATTAATAAAACTACTATTAATTCTACTATTTATTTCTGTAGAGTTTCTCCTAATGATGCGAACTTCTCTACAAACCCAACTTTTACTGATGGGAGTGGAAGTTTAAGGTGTATTCAAGACAAAGGTGATGATCCTTTTTCTTACGTTACAACAATTGGTTTATATGATATGATTGGCAATATGCTTGCAGTTGCTAAAACATCAAGGCCTATTGAGAAAAATCCGGAAGTAGACTTATCTGTAAGCGTTAGAATTGACTATTAGAGGATTTTAAAAATGTCATTTAAACCAATAACAAATGACAATATTGTTAGGAATAATATTACTTTAGAGCCGCGTATAACATACGTATCAGCGTCGACTTTGTGTGAAGACATTGTAAGTCATGACATTGATGAGGCAGGTGTTTTTGGCGAAGTGTGTCTTAAGAACACAATAACTAAGTACAACAAAGACGATTCTGAGGGCACTCGAGTATACGATATAAGTTTAAATGGATCTATAGAATTATCAAATTCAATAGATGTATTAAATAATGCTAGACTTTCCAACTCGTTTGAAGATAATTTGAATGATCAAGGTATTTTTTTTGACAACAAGTCAGCTTATAAGTTTGGTGTAGAAAAAATCAAGCAAAAGTATTTAATAGATGATGAAAATTATTATAAGAAAAAGTCAATAAAAAATCTATACAAATATTATTCTGAAAATATTGAAAATAGACAATTTGATTGTAATTGGGGTGTATCAAACTATAGTACAATTAACTTTTTTAGCACTAATGAAAAGTTAAATGAAAATATACTGGGAGATAAAACACATCAGAACGTATTAGTTTATCCAAACTTATTAAATAGCGAAAGTATTCCAGCGTATAATTTCAATGCTAAGGACATGACTTTTTCTTTCTATATTAATCAAAGAAGAAAAAACAAGAAAAGTCTCCATTTTAATCCTGGTTGCATCTTCTCAATTCCTAAACTAGTTAATATATTTATTGTTAAAGGAACAAAAACAGATATAAACGGGTTAACAGTAGGATATAGGATTTATATTGAGTTAGGTGACAAATCTATTTTAGATACTAGTAGCAATATAAGCAGTGTAGATTTAAGTGATGTCAATAAACAAGTAGAAAGTAAAAAAATAATATTAAGTACAGACAATATCTTAAATTATAACAACTGGCATAATGTAACTGTAGTTTTGTCGGGTAACAGTGAAAATAAAACAGACAGCTATTTGACGCTATATGTTGATGGTGCGCTTGTTGATGATTTCTTAGTAGACTTGAGTTTTGTTGATAGTAGTATAAATAGTGAAAATTCATTTATATGTGTAGGAAATAAGTTTAAAAGTTTAGAAAACAATATTCAAAGTTATGTCAAGAATTTGTTTTCAAATAACAAAAACGAAGTTGATGATACAAAAGGTCCGTATGTAACAAAAAATATAGACTTCGGAAAGCATGAAGTAGAGTATATTACAGGTGTAGATACATTCCAGTCAATTTTACCTGATAATTTAGAAGACATAGAAAATAGTTATACGGGGAATAATACAAGTAATGGTTTAGATGCAGAAATTCATGATTTGAGAATTTATAATACGAATCATGAAAATGTTGTAAAAGAAAAGATTTGTAATAGGAATATAATTGATTTCAATGATAAAAGTCTGGTATTTGCTGTGCCCGTGTATTATTACGACATTCCTTCTAAAAGAAATGGGTTGGTAAACATATTTAAAGATGTCGATGGCAATATTGAATTATCAAACTTGCACATTGAAGGGCCAGTAAATTATTACTTTTCAAATAAGTGTCTTGGACATGAGTTGATGGTCGAAAACTTTGTTTACGAATTTAAACAAAAAATATGTCCAAATATAGTTTTCGGTGGTTCATTAAAAGAAGAATTATTAAAAGAGTCTATATCACTTATTGACTTAAATGAAGACTTGACTGATAAAGAGTCTTTTTTGTGCAAGAACATCTCAATTGGAAGAAGCTTATTAGAAGTTTATTATGAAAAAATAAAAAGTCTAGATAATACAGTAGATGCAAGTTATTTTGAATCTATTCGATTGAATAATTTTTATTATAGAAACAATTTGATTCTCCCTAATGACAATGGTTTGCAAGAACAAATCTATGAAATAGAAGGATATTACGATAACTATTCTGGAGAAATTCACAAGCTTAATGGAGAAAACAATTATCAATTTATAAGATTAGACAGAATACACGAAAAAGATTCGTCGTTTTTGTCTGGATTAGATTATGTATCATCGTTTGGAAACTCTGAGTTGATGGAGTATTCTGTTTCTTCAAAAATATTGAAGCCTATAATTCAAAGAGAGACTTACGCTGTAACGATTCAAAAAACATTTAAAACTTCTTATGATAATTTAAGTAATGCTTCTTTGAATAATTTTCATTCTGGTATAGATTTAACTGTTGAGGGTGATCAAACTTTTAGCAATAATATGTTTTACAAAAGAAGATATTCAGAGTTTAACTTCGGTTCGCTGATCAGTAGTAATATAGAATATGGCAGAACTAGTTTTTTAAAAGATTTATCAAATCCTGTTGGCAGAAAGATAAACTCAAATTATAAGTCAAGAAGTATTGCAAATTACTTGCCTATTATATCATCAAAAATTATAGATAACGATGAAAACAATCCAGATGCTATTGGTTATTTTGCTCATGAATTACCAATGTATAATATTACAGGTGATGTTTCTGAAATGTATTCCAATATTCTTTGTATATCATCTAGCGTATTTAGAAAGAAAGTAGTTAGAGAATCTATAAGCATTAGTGATAGTTCTTTAGCTGGTACTGGAGGAAATGTTAAAATAAAGTTAGAAGACAACGGTTTAGGTCTTTTATATAGGAATGATTGTTATACTCCTGCAGCTAAATGGAATTATGTTGGTCATTTTTTATATAAAGAAGGAATAGCTACAATATTACATCCAGGATTAGAAAACTTTAGTCAAACAAACTACAATATGAGTTTTAAAATAAATACAGACTTAAATGTATTAGAAATGAACTTGCCTGCCAAAGCAGGAGAAACAAATTTATCTAAAAACAAGTCATATATAGATAATCTTAAAATAGACAATTCAGCATTTAATGCTGATGAAGATTTTGTTTATATAACAGATATTAATTTACATGATGAAAATCTAAATATAATTGCTAATGCAAAGCTAGTTAACCCCTTCCCTAAAAAGAATACAGATAACGTGTTATTTAGAATTAAAATGGATTTTTAATGAACAAAGTAAAGTATATTGGTTTAGATATTTCTACATCAATTATTGGTATATGTTTCTTAGATAATAACTATAGTTTAATAGATTTACAAAATATAAATTTAAAAAAAATTAAATGTATATTTGAAAAAACTATATATACTAAGAATTTATTAGAAGAGTATAAAGAAAAGTATGATTTCGAAAAAGATATCGTACTATCAGTTGAAGAAGCATTTCAGTCCTTTAGAAAAGGATTTTCTTCTGCTAAAACTCTCTCTCAATTAAGTAAGTTTAACGGTATAGTTTCATACTTGTCTTATACTACATTTAAAACAAAGCCAATTTATATTAATGTAAATAGTGCAAGAAAAAGTTTGAATATTAAAATCCTCAAGGATTTGGATAAAAATACTAAAGAGCAGGTTTTTGATTGGGTTAGAGATAATATTGAATTTAACTGGCCAGAGAAGACTTTAAAAAGTGGACCAAATAAAGGGCTTGTAAAATTTGATGAATCTTGTTATGATATGTCTGACGCATACGTAATCTGCAAGGCATTAAAATATAATTATGAATCAAACAATGGAAAAAAGACTTGATTTTTTAGAAAGAAATATAAAATACTCTTTATTGTCAAAAGACGGGTATAATCTTTCTATATGGTGTCCTTTTTGTAATCATCCTAGCAAAAGAAAGCTTAAACTTGTAATTCATCTAGAAAAAAGTTTTTACCACTGTTGGGTATGCGACAAAAAAGGGGCTAACGTTCCATATTTGTTGAGCAAAATAAGTAAGGTTATGGGTGATAGTTCAAAAAGCTTGTTTAAAAGTAGATCAAGCGCTAATGCATTTAATATGGATATTGGTAAAATGTTAAATAACGATTTTTCTTCATTGGACGAAGATGATGAAGAAATTTTAGTTGATATACCTGAAGGATTTAAACTTCTAGCTAATGCATTCAACTCTAACATTCCAAATATTAGAGATGTTTTTAAATACGCAATTAAAAGAGGTGTATCTAAGCATAAAATATGGCTTTTAAGATTAGGATATTCAAACAACAACGAGTTTTCAAGATGTTTGATAATACCTTCATTTGACATCAAAGGTAATATAAATTACTATACAGCAAGAAAAATAGATGTAGATACAAATTGTGGATATAAATACAAAAATGCTAATGTACCTAAGAAAAACATAATTTTTAATGAATTAAATATTGATTGGAATATTCCTTTAACTCTTGTAGAAGGACCCTTGGACTTGCTAAAAACAAACGATAACGCAACATGTTTGTTAGGTTCATCTCTTACAGAAGATATGTCTTTGTTTCAAAACATAGTCAAGAATAAAACAGAAGTTAATCTTGCGCTAGACGAAGATGCTTATTATAAATCAATAAAGATAGCATCTTTGCTGGCAAACTATGATATAAAAGTTAATATTCTAGATACAAGAGGAAATTATGATGTGGGAGACATGACGCATGAATATTTTATTGAAATACTTGATAACGCAAAAGAATTTAAAACAGAAGACGTTTTAATTAACAAAATAAAACAATTATAGGATAACAGGATGACATATAAGTTTGCGCATATATCAGATGTTCATTGGAGAAGTTTAAAGCGTCATGATGAATATAGACAAATATTCTCTGAAATGTTTGTTAAACTACAAGATGAGATGCCTGATGCTATTTTTATTGGTGGCGATATAGTTCATTCTAAAACTCAGGGTATTTCTCCTGAAATAATTGAAAATTTAAATTGGTGGTTTACGTCACTTGCAAGAATTGCCCCCGTTCATGTTATATTAGGTAATCATGACGGTTTAATGTTAAACGAAGATAGACAAGATGCGATATCGCCAATAATATCAGCTATTAATAATGACAATATAACGTTATATAAAAAGAGTGGTGTATATCCAACAGGACTGAAAAATATTAACTGGTGCATTTTCTCATGTTTTGATCAAAAAAGTTGGGATTTAGTAAAGCCGATCGAAAACGAAATAAATATTGCATGTTTTCACGGTGCCGTAATGAATTCAAAAACTGATACTGATTGGAGTCTTGAAGGAGAAGTCAGTCTAGACTTTTTTGATGAATACGACTTTGGTTTTCTAGGAGATATTCATAAGCGTCAATATCTTGATAATAATAGAAGAATAGCTTACCCGGGTTCTACTATACAACAAAACTATGGTGAGGATATAACAAAAGGGTTTTTGATATGGGAGATAAACAACAGACATGATTTTAAAAGTAGATTTGTTTCATTGCCTAACCCAAATCCTTTTGTTACTATCGACTGGAAAGGTAGTCTAGAAAAAACAATACTTTTTTGCGAAAAAGTTAAAAATCACGCTAGATTTAGAATAAGATCAGACAAAGTTATAACACAATCTGAAATAAAAATTCTTTATCATTATCTTAAACGTGACAAAAAAGCTAAAGAAATCGTATTTCAGAGCAACGTTGATAGCGATGTTAGAAAAAACAGCGCAACATATAACAATGTTTATAATACAATGAACATAAGAAATTCAGCTGATCGTACGAAGCTTTTCAAAGATTACTTTTCAAATATAGACAATAAAACAATTGAAAGAGTAGATTTGCTTTTTAAAGAGAGTTTAGATAAAATTCCAAAAAATCTTTCAGATGAAGCCGGTCAAAATTGGTCTATAAATTCACTTGAATTTGAAAATACTTTTTCTTATGGGAAAGATAACTATATAAATTTCAATAAGCTTAATGGAGTAGTAGGAATATTTGGAAACAACAGAACAGGAAAGTCATCCATTCCAGGAACTTTAATGTATACATTGTTTAATACAACAGATAGAGGATCGATTAAGAATCAAGATATTGTTAACATAAGAAAAGGAAGTTGTAAATCAAAGGTAAATATTACAATTGGAACAAAAAACTATGAAATCATTAGAGAAACGACTAAAAAAACAAACAAACAAAACAAACTATCAGCAAATACTAATTTAAGTTTAATAGAAACAACATCAAGTCTAGATGAGTCTGAAGAGCAAAGGCGAGAAACTGAAAAGACTCTTAGAGGTCTTATCGGCACGTCAGATGATTTTCTATATACATCTTTTGCTTCACAAGGAGAAATGAACACATTTATAAACGAAAAATCTTCAGCTAGAAAAAGTGTTCTATCGAAATTTTTAAATTTAGATATATATGAAGAGTTATATAAAAATAGCAGAGAAAACTATATTGTATTAAAGAGTAAACTTAAAAATTCTAAAGAAAAAAACTGGACAATTTTAAAAAGTGACACAGTTAACAATATTGATAATAGCAAAAGAAATCTTGAAGAGTATGAAGAAGAATTAAAAGTAACAAGAGAAAAAGAAGTAAGTTTAAGACTACAGATAAAAGACATAGAAAACAATATAAAAAACCACCCATCTGGGTATACAAAGCAAACAGCAAGTAAAGAGTTGAGTTATATTATTTCAAAAAAAGAATCTTTTGAAAACGACATAAAAGCTATAAATTGCCAAGTATCTGATTTAAAAGAAAAAGTCTTGAAGATAGCTAACTTTAAAAAAGATTTTCCGATAGAAAATTTAAAAGAACAAAAAACAAAGCTAGAAAATCTAATAGCTGAATTAAAAGAGTTTAAAGGTAAGAAAACGTTTTTATCTAGCAACAAAAAAAGTAAAGCTGAAGAAATAAAAATATTAGATCAAGTACCTTGCGGTGATAAGTTTTTAAACTGCAAGTTTATTAGCAAGGCTCACGAATCTAAAAAAGACATAAAAGATATTGATGGAAAAATAACTTTAATTGAAACTTCGATATACGAAATTAAATCTGCTATTAGTAAACTTGAAAAAGACTCTTTGTCACAAAAAATTGAAAAATATAACGATATAATAAATAAAGAATACAAGTCAAATGTAGACATAGAAAACTGCCTTATTAATCTGGATAGAAAAAAAGAACTACTTTGTTCAATGACTAAAAAAGAAGAAAGTTTAAACGTTGTCTTAGATGAGCTTGGAAGTAATGATGATACCAAATATATAGAAAGGCTCGACGATGTTAAAACAGCGTTAAACAGATTACGTAATAGTATATATGACAAAGAATCGCTTGCAAAAAAAGAAGCAAGAGAAATATTTACTTTAGAATCTAATTATACTAATTTAGTAATTGAAGAAGAAGATTATAAAAAAATCATAGAAGACTGGAAAATTTATGATCTTTATTCACACGCAGTTTCTAAAAAAGGTATTCCTACAATGTTAATAGCGTCTTACTTACCTAAAATAAATCTAGAAATAGAAAATATATTGAGGGATGTTGTTTCTTTTAATGTTAGAATATTAGATGATGAAAATAATAATAACTTAAATGTATATATTGACTATGGAGATTCTATAAGGATAATTGAATGTGCTAGTGGTATGGAAAAAATGATGGCTTCTATTGCTATTAGAGTAGCACTTACAAATATATCGTCGCTTCCGAAATCTGACGTTTTTATAATTGATGAAGGATTTGGATCATTAGATTCATCTAATATTGAGTCATGTTCAAAGCTTCTGTCTAGTTTAAAGAAATATTTTAAAACAATATTAATAATATCACATGTCGATGCAATTAAAGATGTTGTAGATAAAAATTTAGAAGTATGTATAAAAGGAAATGATTCTTATGTCAACTTTAGATGAACAACAGTGGATTGAAATAGACAAGGAAACAGAAATAGCGTATATCAATAACTGCAAATTTGTAAGACCTGTAAATAGCAAAACTATTTCTCTTGATTGTCCTTCATGTAAAATATTATTAAACAATATAGACGATATTAATTCTGTTAAAAACAATGACGTATGTGAACATTGCTATTTAGTTTATTATTATAAAAACAAAGAAAAATGGGAAAATGGTTGGAGACCATATAAATAATATAAGTAAAAAACATAATGTATATTTAATATATACTAATTAATAAGGAATTAAACATGGAATATAATTTTATCGTGTCAATTGGGAATTGTATTGACAGTGTATATAGTAATTTAAGTGAAGATGGATCAAGAAAAACTATTGCTAAAATAGAAAGTGACGAAATAATGTCAATAAGCTTTAGATCAATACTTAATGTTGCTAAAGAATCTGACTTGCACTTTCAAATGAGTCTTTTAGAAAAAGAAACTAATGAAATTATTTCTTCTAGACTCAAACTTATAAAAAAAGAGTTTAAAGCTAACTCAGGTAGAGAATTAAAAGTAAAAAAAATTAATAGTAAGGACAACTTAGAAACTCTAACAACTAGTCCATATAGCCCACATAGAAAATTAAAGTATACTTGCACTTGTTTTTATGAGGTTAAATAAATGGCTTCATTAAAGTCAAAACAAAGTCAGATTTCTGAAATTGTTAGATGTGGTAAAGATCCTGTTTACTTTATGAATAAGTACCTCAAGATACAACACCCTCTCAAAGGCCTTATTCCTTTTAAGACTTACGAATTTCAAGATGACTGTGTTAAAGAGTTTAATGATTACAGATTTAATATTATTTTAAAGTCAAGGCAGCTAGGTCTATCAACATTAGTTGCTGCATATGCTGTTTGGCAGTCTGTGTTTTATAAAGACAAAAATGTACTAATTATTGCTACAAAACTAGCAGTTGCACAAAACTTTATAAGAAAAGTAAAGACATATATAAAAAGCATGCCAAACTGGCTTTTAGTACCAGTAGTAACAGCTAATAATAAACAACAAGTTGAGTTTTCTAATGGATCTCAAATTAAAGCAGTCCCAACATCTGAGGACGCAGGTCGTTCTGAAGCACTTTCTCTTTTAATAGTAGATGAGGCAGCTTTTGTTAGAAATTTTGATGAATTGTGGATGGGATTATATCCCACATTGTCAACAGGTGGTAGAGCAATATTACTGTCTACACCCAATGGAGTAGGTGGTCAGTATCATGAAATATACACGAAGTCTTTAAGAAAAGAAAACGAGTTTAATCCAATCAAGCTAATGTGGGATGTTCACCCAGAAAGAGGAGAAGATTGGTTTAACAAAGAAACAAAAAATATGTCACAAAAGCAGGTTGCGCAAGAGCTTTTGTGTGACTTTGCATCTTCTGGTGATACATTTTTAACTAATGATATTCTAGAAAAAATAAGAATATTAACAAGAAGTCCAATAGAAAAAAGTGGACCGGGTAATAATGTGTGGTATTGGGAATACCCAGTTGAAGGAGCAAACTACATAATTTCAGCTGATATTGCAAGAGGAGATAGCGGTGACTATTCAACTTTTCATGTAATAAATACAAATAATATGAGCGTAGCAACAGAGTATAAGGGTAAAATACCACCAGACCAGTTTGCTATTCTTGTTTATGATATTGCAAAAAGATTTAACAACGCAATGATATGTCCTGAAAATAATGCTTATGGCTATACAATGCTAATCAAACTAGGGGAGCTAGCGTATAAGAATCTTTATTTTTCTTCTGAAAGAGAGAAATATAAATATCTATATGGCGAAGGACAAAATCTAGGAAAAGCTGGATTTACAACTAGCAAAGAAAGCAGAGACAAGATACTTGCTAATTTTGAAGAAACTTTAAGAAATGGAAGAATTAAAACATATTCACAGAGATTGTACTCAGAGCTGAAAACTTTCATATGGAATGGAAAAAAAATAACTGCTATGAAAGGATATAATGACGATTTGATAATGTCATTAGCAATAGGCAGCTGGTTAGCTGATAGCAACTCCAATACATATAATGTTACACAAATTCAGCAAGCTGATGCAATACTTAAAGGAATGGAAGTAAATAATACAAATATTAATAAAACATCCTTGTCACCTTTCTATAATAGCGCTGAGAAAACAGTTAACCCGTTTTTACCTGTTTATATGCCTGAAAACAGCTTTTCAGGTGATAGCAAGGCAAGTAAAAAAAATCCTTTAGGTGACTTGAGCTGGTTAATAGGAAAATAAAAAAATGGCTAAAAAAAATGAAAACTTATTTGCAAAACTAACTCAGTTATTTAGATCTGGGCCTGTAGTTAAAAGAAAAATAAAGAAGTTAAATAACACAACGTATTCTAAATCTTCTTTGGAAGTTTTTAAGAAAAATCATAGTGATGTATACAACAGCACATTAAGTGCTTATGGTTCTTATGATAGAATGGCAAGATATTCAGATTTTTCAGAAATGGAGGCTTGTATTGCAGGTGATACGTTAATTGCAACTCCTCACGGTTATACAGAAATACAAGAACTTGCCAAGCAATACGGACCGGACGAAACTTTTGTTGTTTATGCTTACGATCATGAAAAGCAGCAAATTGTACCTGCGCTAGGCAAGCAAGCTAGACATACAGCTACAGAAATGTCGTATAAGATTACTTTTGATTCTGGTAAGACTCTAATTGCAACGCCTGATCATCGCGTAATGAGAAGAGATGGCACTTATTGTGAAGTCCAGCATCTAGAAGTAGGTGACTCTATGATGCCTTTCTATAGAAAAGCTTTGTTCGATAAAGACAAAGATAACGGAAAGGGTTATCAATGGATCTATACTATGAACAAAGAAGACTCAACACTTAATAATGGATGGGTATCAGAGCATAGAGTTGTTGCTGAATGGGCTACTGGGAGAAAAATAAAAACCAACGAGCACGTTCATCATAAAAACTTTATTAGACAAGACAATAGACCTGAAAATCTCCAGATAATGGATGCAAAAGAACATCTTGCATATCATGCAAATATTCTTAATGGAAAGAAATGGGATTACAAAGAAAACTCAGAGTGGATAGAAAATTTTAAAAAGAATCATTCTAAGTTTATGAAAGAAAATAATCCTGCTGAACGTAAAGATGTCACGTTTGCCAAAATTTTACAGGTTTGTGATCGTGATGGTTACAACTGGTCACATTTACAAAGAGTTTTTGATTGTTCATCATCTGTAATTACAAACAGGCTGAGAGATTTTGGGTTTAGTAATTTTACTTCTTTTGCAAAGGCGTATGATCCTAATTGGAAAAACAATGGTTGGAATAATAAGGATAATAAAAACCCTAGATACGATAAATCTCTAACATATCAAAAAATATGTGATGCTTTCAAAGAAGGTATTTCATGTAAAGACTTAGCAAACGATTTAAATACTACAGTTTCTAAGATAAATAATAGAATTAAAAACGAAGGATATGAAAACTTTACAGCGTTTAAAAGTGGATTTGGTAATCACAAAGTTACAAGTATTGAACCGTATAAAGTTATTGATCTTTATGATTTAACTGTTGATGGTTACAAAAACTATGCAACTGATTCTATTATTGTTCATAACACGCCTGAAATATCTTCTGCACTGGACATTTATTCAGAAGAATGTGTGTCACCAGATGCAAATGGTGTAGTACTACACATACATTCAGAAAATCAAATGATTAATAAGATTCTAAGTGAACTGTTTTATGATACACTTAATATAGACTTTAACTTAGTTATGTGGGTTAGAAATCTATGCAAATATGGCGACTTTTTCCTATTTAACGATATACATCCAGAGTTCGGAGTTGTAAATGCTTTTCCTATTCCGATAGCAGAGATGGAAAGAGAAGAAGGTTTTGATCCTCAAGATCCAGGTGCTGTAAGGTTTCGATGGGTTACGCAAGGAAACAAAGTTTTAGAAAACTGGCAAATTTCACATTTTAGACTTTTAGGCAATGATGCATTTTTACCATACGGATCATCTGTTTTAGAAGGTGCTAGAAGAGTCTGGCGCCAACTAATACTTATTGAAGATGCTATGTTAGTCTATAGAGTAATTAGATCACCTGAGAGAAGAGTGTTTTATATTGATGTAGGTAATATTCCTCCGGAGAACATAGCAGATTATCTTGAGCAAGCACAGACTTCGCTTAAAAGAAATGCTGTTGTTGATAAAACAACAGGACAAGTTGATTTAAGATACAATCCCCTTTCAGTTGACGAAGATTATTTTCTCCCTGTAAGAGGTGGAGAAAGTGGGACAAGAATAGACACCTTAGCAGGTGGTTCAAATACAACTGCGATTGAAGATGTCGAGTATATTCAAAAGAAGCTATTCGCTGCTTTAAAGATTCCAAAAGCCTATTTGGGTTACGATGAAGACATTGGAGCAAAAGCAACGCTAGCGCAAGAAGATATTAGATTTAGTAGAACTATACAAAGAATACAAAAAACAATAATATCAGAGCTGAATAAGCTTGCTATGATTCACTTGTATTCGCACGGTTACACAGATGACAGCTTGTTAGACTTTAATCTAGAATTGAGTAATCCATCTAGTATTGCGCAACAACAAAAACTAGAGTTAATTAGAACACGATTTGAAATATCCGGGCAGGCGCCTGAAGGAATGGTCGACAAAGAGTGGATTCGTAAAAATATTTTAGAATTAAACAATGATGAAATTGAAAGAATTGAAAAAGGTAGGGTTAAAGATAAGTTAAGAGAGATGGAGCTAGAAGGCGTACAATTACCTAAAACAGACAGTTTAGACTTTGGCGACGAAGGAGAGACGCAAGACGTAGCTTCCGGAGGTGAAGGGGAAGGAGATATGGGAGGAGGACTATTTGGCGGTGGTGATGATGCAGCCGCCGGCGACGATGCAGGTGACGCTGGAGGACTATTTTCAGGTGAAATTAAAAAAGGTCGATTGATGTCTGAAGAAGAATTAGATGCGTATGACGAATTAATTGATGGTTCAGACGAAGATGATTCTCCCAAAAATATCTGGGGAGGAGATTTGCCAATAAATGCTAATTCTAGTGTAAAAAAGACCAACCAGGGTAAAGTTTATACAGATTTTAAAGAAACTGATCCAGCAGGCGGTGCCACAAACTACAAAAATATAGGACCTCCTACTGCTAAGGAATTAATGAAAAATGGTTTGATGGATGGTATTATGCCGCAAAGTCCTGTCGTAAGTAAACACATAGATAGACAATTATCTTATAGGATGTCAAAAGACTTAGCATCGATGGGAAGCTCATTAAAATTAGGAACTAAAAGCAATAAATTACTCAAAGAGGACAATGAGCAAGAATACGATATACTTATAGATGACAATTTTTTAAATGAAGAGGATAAAGGCTAATGGCGAAGTCTCATAATAAGAAAAGAAATGTAGGTATAATATATGAACAGATTATGAGTTTCATATGCGAAAAGTTAATGGAAAACAACAAGGCTGAAGCGGAGAAGGCAATAAACATTGTCAAAGAAAACTTTAATATAACATCGCAATTATACAAAGAATTTAAGTTGTTCAAAGCGTTAGCAGAAACTCATGAAATATCTGACAATTTGGCCAATCTAATAATTACAGAAGCCAAGACAGCCTCGAATAATATGTTTGATAGTTATAAACTTGAAAAAGAAAAGTCAAAGTTAATAAAAGATTTAAACTATACTTTCGGTAAAGGTTTTATTTTTGAGCAAAAGTTAAGCAGCTATAAGATTTATGCAACAATTCAAACTTTATTAAACGAGTGGCGCAATAATGACAACAATTTTGACAAAGTTACAGAATATGAAATACTTCTTCACGAAAGTTTAACAAGACAAAAAGACAAAAAGATTGAAAAAGTTTGTCAACCAGATAACTTAACTAGAAGTCTAATGAAAGAAATTTTCAACAAAAAGTATAGCAAAACACTTTCTGAAGCGCAAAAACAATTAATAAATCTCTATACTAATGAAAAAGATGAAGTAGTATCTAATGAGTTTAAGAAAATAAAGCGTGATTGTTTAGCGCTTGTTGAAAAATACATGTCAAGTTGCGGAAATAAAATTCTAAATAATAAATATAAGATTATATCTGACAAAATAGAAAATCTAAATGAAGATAACGTTTCTAAAGAAAATTTAAGTAAATTTTTATTAATTGAAAAGCTTTCTAGCGAAATACTTGGAGAATAATATGTCAACACAAAGATTAATAACAGAGTGGGTCAACTTTGAATATGATACAAAGCTAATTAAAGAGCAAGTTGAAGCTGGGCAACCTTTAATGATGAAAGGAATTCTTCAAAAAGCTGAAACTTTGAATCAAAACGGCCGCGTATACCCGAGAGCAATATTGGAAAGAGAAATAAGGAACTATCAAAAATTCATAAAGGAAAACAGAGCGCTAGGTGAATTAGATCACCCAGACTCTTCCGTTGTAGAATTAAAGAACGCTTCTCACACTATTAGAGAAGCTTATATGGAAAACGATATAGTTTATGGGACTGTTGAAATTCTTAATACGCCTAGCGGCAAAATATTACAATCACTAGTTGAAAGTGGTATTACATTAGGTATATCATCACGCGGTGTAGGTAGTACGACCTCAAAAGGTGATATGCAAATCGTGCAAGACGACTT
>Ga0233439_10000638_pt1 | contig 50710 bp, 46 predicted proteins | sample SI_123_September_6_FD_182713 | JGI IMG/M metagenome (GOLD analysis project Ga0233439, IMG submission 182713) | Seawater microbial communities from Saanich Inlet, British Columbia, Canada - SI_123_September2016_100_MG | ecosystem: Environmental > Aquatic > Marine > Inlet | place: Canada: British... | reverse complement strand
GCCCGACCCTAAGGTCTACCTTATGGTAGCCGAGTTACTCGGAGCGAAAGCCCGATCTTGAGCCCGCATATGAACCGACATTTCCTCGAACGATCTTGTCGATCTAGCGACGCTATTGGGCATCTGAAAACCGCTGGTCTGTATGAATACCAGAAGCCACTGGAATCTAACCGAGTCCATGGATTACTTATTATTCTGACTCCGAGCGGAAAATCTGGACAGAGTCGTTCGAAGTACCCTCCCCCGGTACATATCCAACAAGAGGGTTTAATCCAGAGGCGCCCGCAAACGATTGGCAATCGATAAAAGTTTGAACGATGTACTCACTTAAAGCTTCGGCGGACCATAACCGACAGAAAGTCGACTGCCCAGACAATTACCAGATAGGTTGCAAGAAGTTGGCCTACCTCCGGGTATCTAAAAAAGTTCAAATCCAAACGAAGCTGATATCCGATGCCTGATGCGGCAACGAACCCGACAACCGCGGTTGTTCGAATCACGACCTCCCACCGATAAAATTGAAACGTGAGCAGCTGCCTGACTATCAAGGGAAGCGTGCCTGAAACGTACCGTTGGAGGGTGGACGCTCCAGAGCTTTCTAATGCAATAATCGATGATTCGTCGAGATCTTCAGCAACGTCGGCGTTCAGACGCCCGAGCACACCGAAGTTGTGGATTGCAAGCGCGACGGCACCCGCGAAAATTCCGGGGGACAGGACGAAGATCACGATGAGAGCCCATAGTAGTTCTGGCACTGATCTCGTAAAAAGGAACGAGAAACGCGTCAACTGGTAGATTGTGAATTTGACATTGCCAGCGAGTCCTCGAGGTGACTTCCGCGTTGCCAACGGCATTAAGAGAATCGCACCTAAACCTGCCATGCCCGACGCCAGAACACTCATTGCGATCGTATCCCAGGTTAACTGTGCGATGCCAGACCAATTCGCACTAGTCCAGGAACTCATGCCCCCCCCAGCCAGATCGCCAACAAATTCCATAGTGCGGTCGATCGTCTCACTGTTTAATACGGAAGTTCTACTTTTTGAAATTCCGATAATGTGCACCCAGCTCGCCACGAGTAGCGCAAGCCCGAACCCAGCGAACAACAAGGTAAATCTGCTAGGACGATTAAAGTCGATTGAGAATGAATTATCGCGTTGTTCAATCTTTGTTGCTCTCAACTAAGCAACCTTTTGCGGACTGAGTTACTTGTTAGCTCAACAAAAAGAATCAAAGCGATTAACGTGTAGAGCAGAGTCGCAACGGACTCGAACTTGAGGTCGCTCAGCGCAATGTGAATTTGGAACCCGATTCCACCTAACCCGACGAAACTGAGTACAGAAGCTGTCCGGATCGCGCACTCGAACCGGTAAAACAGGTACGAAACGGTATCCGGCAGGACAGACGGGATTCGAGCGAGCAACAGAGCCTGCCCGTTGTTGGCACCGCTCGACCGCATCGCTTTCAGCTGATTGTCGGGAACGTCCTGCAGCTGCTCAGCAAAAATCCGCCCGATTGTTCCCGAATATGGCAAGGCAATGGCGAGTATTCCAGCCGTCGGTGAAAGTCCGATCGCAACCACCAACAGAAGCGCCCATACAAGTTCGTGAATTGAGCGCGTAGCGCCGAGAAAAGCCCTGGTCGAAATTAAAATTAGCAGACCAAGTTTTCCACGTGGGAATAGAGTTCCCGATGCGATAAGACCAAGCGACAGTCCCAAAAAGATTGCAACAGACATTGAGGTCGCAGCGTATGAAATCGTTGTCCAGGAAGCTTGTAAGACTTTTTTGAGAAGTTCGGCTGATAAATCGGGCGTGAGAAACGCTCTCAATATGGATCGCAGAGCCGTTGCTCCGCCATCGTTGGTCAAGTCGGACCAGTCGATCGAGAAAGCAGACCAAGTCGTCAATGCCATGAATACCAACAACCAGACTGTTCGGCCGTTGTGGGTGAGTTGTCGCACGCTGCCTCTCAATGTCGCCCCCAATTCGACTTTATGTTCGGTGATGGGTCAACTACCCGGGGTATATCCGATTCATCTTCGTAGGTAAACTCAACATCGTCTTCGGTTACCTGAGTCGCAGGTTTGTCGAACCTGATTGTTCCGTCGTGTAACCCGATAATTCGATCGAAATGCTTGATCGCTAAATCCGGAGAGTGAAGATTCGCAACTACTGAATTCACATGGCATCCCGGCAGTTCATGTATGCCGCAAAGAATCTTCAGAACTTTGTCGGTGAGGACTGGATCGAGTGACGATACCGGTTCATCTGCAAGGTGTAGCTTTGGCGATTGAACTAGTAGACGGCAAAGTGCCACACGTTGCTGTTGTCCACCCGAAAGAACCGATGTCCTATCGTTCAAATACTCTGCAATTCCAATCGCTTCTGCGACATCGTGTGATGCGTTGTCGTGTACAGGAAGCAAGAGACTGGCCAACGTTCTGAAGATAGACCACCTACCGGAATTCCCAGCTTCTATGTTTTTTCGCGCAGAGAGTTGCGGGACGAGGTCTAACTGTTGATGCATCAAGCCAACCTCCAGATATTTTCGATTTCGAGAGAAAGAATCGATCGGTTTGCCCTCGCACTCGATCGTCCCGGATGTCGGCTCCGTTTCGACGGCTAGCAGGCGAAGCAAGGTGGTCTTGCCAGCGCCTGAAGGACCAATTATTGCCGTTTTCTGACCCTCAACCAGCTCGAGATTAACTGGACCCAATACTCGTTTACCGTCGTATTCCTTGGTTACGCCGTTTAGTCGCCATGCGATCCGATTAGAGCTGTCTTCACCTTTCATTGGAGCATGTCTAAGGAATGAGCAATTTGTTCGAGATCGTCGTATGCACCCGGCTCTACTGCGATAAATGAGTCTGTCTCGAAAAGATCTAAAATTGTTGATTCAAGATCGTTATTGCCAGTTATTTCGAACAGAGCACTCTGCATATCAACCAGTGTTCCCTTTCCCCAGATGCTGTCTATTGCCGGATGAGCTACCCATTGGTAATCAACATAAGCAGGAGATTCCATCAGTACCCGGACCTGTGATTGATCGACACTGCCGTCGCTGACCGCTCGATTCCATACCGCTGAGTTAAGCGCGCCTGCATCGAAACTGCCACTCTCAATGAGTTTCCATGTCAGATCGTGTGACCCGGAGAAATTCGGTACGCCGTTGAAATCCTTTTCAGGATCAATTCCAGCCGCGAGCAAGAATGAACGAGGCATCAGATGACCCGACGTTGAGTTGGTTGATCCGAAGGTGAAGGAACCTTTTTCGAGGTCCTCCAACGAATTCGCCCGTGATTCAGCACGGACGATGAACACGGACGTGAATGACTGGTCGAGAGGGCGTTGGGCAACCGCTGTCGAGCCTGGAGTGAATGCTTTGGCTTGTTCCCCGGTGAGACCGCCAAACCACGCGAGGTGTATCTCACCGTTTTTAAAGGCTGTCACCAGGCTGGCATACTCGGTCACGGGGACGTACTCCACCTGGATACCAAGCTCGTTTGAAAGATACTCAGCGACTGCGCCAAACCGCTCCTCGAGCAACGATATATTTTGATCGGGTATGCCGCCAATGTAGAGGGTCTCGTCGTTATCTGACCGTTCATTACCCGAGCAGGCGACTGCTAATGCGAAGAGTCCAGTGACGAGAAAGAGAGCGAATAAGGATCTCGACATAAAAAAGGCAACCGTCCTATGCTAAATCTGAGTGCGTCATGTGGTGGGAGTGTCAATGTAGCCAGATCAACCTTCAGATTTTAACACCAGATTCACAGGTGGCTCAGGTCGAATACAGGAATAGATATGCTTTTTTGTAATTCAGATCGCTGCGGCTTGGATATGTCTCGGGGAAAGACACCTGCTGCTTTATGTTCTTGGTGGAGACGGGGGAGAGTTGGGCTGGTGCGTGAACAGCGTATGGCTTAACCTCACGAGTCATGCCTGAAAAAGTTCCATATTTATTCCGATAAGATGCTGATTTGCATGCTATGTTGTGCACTATCAGAATCGCCGCGTAACCTAAGGTTACGAGTTGGCTTGGATTGACCCAGAGAATGACTACTACATCCGCCTCCGAGAAGATCAATCGAACCAGCGTCGAAGAATTCGATGTACTGGTCGTGGGTGCTGGAATTGCTGGAATTGGCGGAGCGTATCACCTCAGTACACAGCGTCCTGATTCGAGCTTTGTGGTCCTAGAAAGTCAAGATCATTTTGGAGGCACTTGGTGGTCTCATAATTATCCTGGCATCCGCTCTGACAGTGATCTGCACACGTATGGATATCGATTCAAACCGTGGACCGGTCCGCCTATTGCGACAGCTGAGGAAATTCTCAATTACATGGGCGAAGTCATCGATGAGAATGATCTTACTAGCCAGATTCGTTACAACCACAAAATCACCTCCGCAAATTGGTCGAACGAAGATAACAAATGGTTTATTGAAGCCACTCAAACTGACACAGATGACATTCGCTATTTCTCAGCAAATTTTTTGTGGATGTGTCGGGGGGACTACCGCCACTCAGAAGGATTCACCCCTGAATGGCCTGGAATGGATCAATTTCATGGCCAGCTGGTGCACACAGAGAACTGGCCCAAGGATTTGGATTACGCCGGTAAGAAAGTTGTCGTAGTTGGGTCTGGTGCCACATCAGCGACAGTAATACCCGCAATAGCAGATAGCTGCGAGCACGTGACATTGATTCAACGGTCTCCGATCTACTACAGCACTGGTCGAAATCAGGATGATCTGGCGGAGACCCTGCGTGAGCTCGAAGTCGATGACGAGTGGATACATGAAATTATTCGCCGCAAGATGCTTCGCGAAACTGCATTGTTCATGAAACGTACATTCGATGAACCAGAGGTGGTGAAGGAAGAGCTTCTAACTGCCATCAGAGACATCTTAGGGCCTGATTACGATATTGATACGCACTTCACGCCAACCTACCGAGTGTGGCGTCAGCGAGTTGCACTTGTCCCTGATGGAGATTTCTTCAAGAGTATTCAGGCGGGGCACGTTTCAGTGGTGACAGATGAGATTGAGACATTTACCGAGAGTGGAGTGCAGCTGAAATCTGGAGCTGTTCTCGAAGCAGATATTGTTGTTGCTGCTACGGGTTTCAATATGAATGTCTTAGGTGATATCGAATTTTCAATTGATGAAAAACCCCTTGTGCTGTCAGACACCGTGACCTACAGAGGAATGATGTTTACGGGCGTTCCAAACTTGCTCTGGGTATTTGGTTACTTCCGAGGAAGCTGGACTGTGCGCGCTGATTTGCTTTCAGATTTTGTATGCCGCTTATTGACCCATATGGATAGCCAAAATGCTAAGCGAGTTGAAGTGAAGCTGCGGCTTGAGGATGAAGATATGGAACTTCTGCCCTGGCAAGATCCAGAGGACTTCAACCCGGGTTATCTGACGCGAGCAATGCCTTTTCTCCCAAAAAGTGGAGCAAAGCCAGAATGGCACCATTCTCAAGATTTTTCGGAAGACTTTAAAGAGATTCCAAAAATTAACTTACATGGTTCGGAGTTCGTCTACAGCCAGGATTGATTTCGTGTTCTTGAAAACTTGTTCTCAGTAATAGGCATTATTGAGAAACAGGAAAAGAAAAAGACCCTGCTCTCAAATTCGAGAAAGCAGGGTCTTTTTTTTGTGTTCTTGGTGGAGACGGGGGAGAGTCGAACTCCCCGTCCAGAAAGGTTTCCGGTTTGACTTCTACGAGTGTAGCCGTCGGTATTTATCTCGTCGCCGCTCCCGCCCCATCGGCGTAGCAAGTGCGGCGACCAGCTAGTGGAGCCTTAGTTGTTTGTCACTAGCTACCCAAACAACGCATCCCGGCATTTTGTCTTTCATTCTTAACCCGCCAGGCTGGGGATAAGAGGAAAGTCGCTACCCGTTAGGCAGCGAGGGCGTATTCACGTTCGCCGTTTACGTTTTTGCCGCTTTTTACGTGGTGCACGGCGCCACGACCCGCAATCGAGCGGTGATCTCCCTGTCGAAACCACGCGTCCCCAAGTACAACTTTCAGTCTATCGCTTTTGGCGTTACTGGTGAATAGCTATTACTACGAAGACCGTGATTCCAAATGTGGTTAAAACGACTGTGATTTGAAGACGATGCAATGAATATCACACTAATTATTTTTCTTGTGACACTCAAAATTCATTCCCGTGACCTGATTCAGACAATTCGTTGAGAGATGACATCAAACCGAATGTAGTCGTGTGTTTGGGAACTGGACTAGGAATGAACGATTCAATCTAGAGAGGAACGTCTAGATCTTCGAGCGCATGGCACGGTCGATCTCACGTTTGGCGTCACGCTCTTTGATAGTGTTTCGGCGGTCGACCTGACGTTTACCTTTACCGACTCCGATCAATAATTTTGCAACTCGGTTTTTGATGTAAACCTTCAGAGGCACAATTGTCTGACCGTCGCGGTTCGCCTGGTCATACAAGTGTTCAAGCTGTCTCTTCTTCAGTAGAAGCTTTCGCGAGCGGGTAGGGTCGTGCTGTCCATGCTCGCCGGCAGGAGCATAACCGGGAATGTGAGCATTCTCGAGCCAGGCTTCACCGTTCTTAATGTAAACGTAGCCTTCAGCGATGCTCATTCGACCTTCGCGGGCCGATTTAATTTCGGATCCGAGCAACACCATTCCCGCCTCGAACGTTTCATTGATGAAATAGTCGTAGCGAGCGCGTCGATTAGTCGATAGTGCGCGTTGTGGGTCGTTGTCAGCCATTATTCAATCTTATGCAATCAAACATGAATCAGCGAGGAGGCTTGGTCACAGAAAATTGTGAACATTTAAAATTTTTCGAATCCGATTCGATTCCAATAATAAAGCCCTCTTGTGAAACGAGAGGGCTTTATCGGTTGTCACTTGGTACTTTGAGTTTTGATCATCTACGGAGCCACTGAAACCTCGCCCAGTTGGAAATCGAGCTGTTTGATTGCAGCCTGAATTTGAGGATCGCCACCCGTTGCCGTCTGTGAATTGAGGCCCGATCCTGATTCTTGATCGAACTCAACTACAACGTCTGGCTCGATTCCGATCTCTTCGATCATACGGCCGTTAGGAGTGAACCAACGACCGATCGTCAGATAGACTCCACCACCGTTAGAGAGCCCGCGGAGTAGGTTGACACTACCTTTGCCGTACGTGTTAGTTCCGATGGCGACTGTGCGACCGTGGTCTTGCAATGCTCCAGTGAGCACTTCGGATCCACTAGCAGAGAAATTATCTACCAACGTGACGAGTGGAATATCTGGAAAATGTCCGCCTTTTTTGACTTTCCATTCTTCCCGATCTCCCCGTGAATCGACTTCGTAGGTGACCAAGCCGTCAGACAAGAATTCAGAAGCGACATCCACTGTAGAAGACAGTAGGCCTCCCGGGTTGCCTCTCAAATCGAGAATGATGCCTTTGGCGCCATCGTCGATTAGTTGCTGAACACCTTCTCGAACCTCTTTGGGAGTTTCTGCGGTGAACTGTGATATTCGGATACGACCGTAATCGGTATCGGCAACATCAATAACCGTCACACTAGGATCATCGATCGTGTCGCGAGTAATTGTTATGTCAACTGGGTCTAAGCTACCGACGTGCTCGACAGTAAGCACAACATCTGTTCCTTTTTCGCCACGAATCTTATTTACAGCTTCAAGGACACTCCATCCAGAAGCATCTTCGCCATCGACAGCGAGAATTCGGTCACCAGCTTTGATGCCAGCTTTCTCAGCCGGCGTGTTTGGCAGTGGCTTCGTAATAATTACACCGTTACGGTCAGGTGATGCCTCGACCTGAGCACCGATACCGCCAAAATTTCCTTGGAAACCATCTTGATTAATCTGGAATGTTGAAGGCGAAATATAGGCCGTGTACCGGTCATCCAAAGCATCCAACATACCGATCACAGCAGCCTCCGCGAGTACGTCTGGATCGATATGTTCTGGAATCACATACTCACGTAGCAGGATCGAGTAAGTCTCCCAGACGATCTGCAGGCCATCAGGAACCGCAGCAGGCTCGTCGGCTATAGGAAGGGGCGTTTGAGTCGCATGCGTGCCGTCTGCGAGTATGACCGGCCCTTCATTTTTGGAAGCCGGGTTTTCGTCATCAGAATTACCGCATGCTGCGATAATCAATAAGGATGAGACAACAACGGCTATCAGAATGATGAGTCGAGTTGAATGTGAACGTGTTGACGGAAATATCATTTTGTTTTTTTATTCCGGTGGGTAGAATTCCGGACACAACGGACTGAAAGTTGAACAGAGTAAAACCGGTGAAGCAATGCCTGTTGTTTGAGTTAGCTATCTAGACGAGCATACGCTCGCGTCGCAAGTTTCGACGTACGGTTGTGCCCGTAAATCGATCGATGGGAAAGCGGTAGACGATACTAGTGTCACGATTGGATACACTGCTTACTTTACATAACATGTATAGTGCGACGTTTGGTTCTATTGCGTATAACCTGCCCTATCAGCGTCGAATAACGAGAACTAAACCTCACTACCGATCAGATCGGCAGAATCTTCGAATTCTGCTTCTACCTCAACTAGCCCGACTTCAACCTCGATAGCGTCTCGAAGGTCAGCAATCCCCCAACCTTTTATGGCTGATGTAGTGATTACGCGGGAGAATTGTGAAACGTCTATCTGATCCAACACGCTCAAACCAAGAGGTTCGTCAGATGAACCCGCTACGAGGTCGAATTTGTTCAACACCAAGATTCTAGGTGTGTCTTCTATTCCCAAGTCGGCGAGTTGATCAGATACGACCTGAGCTTGCTCCGAAGCATACGGACTTGAAACATCGACTACTTGAATCAACAAGTCGGCTTCGAGTGCTTCTTCAAGTGTTGCCCGGAACGCGGCTACTAGAATTGGAGGAAGTTTGTGAACGAAACCAACGGTGTCGCTTAACGTCGCTGATGTTCCTGAGGGAAGATATAGTCGCCTCGTCGTCGTATCTAATGTCGAGAACAATTGGTTGCGCTCTATCACACCGGATGACGTGATCTTGTTGAATAGTGCCGATTTACCAGCGTTTGTGTATCCAACCAGCGAAACGATCTTGGCATCACCACCCGTCCGTCGTAATCGCTGCTGGTGTCGCTGAGAAGCAACCTGAGCGATCTCTTTTTTCACCCGTGAAAGCTTACGACGAACCAGGCGTCGGTCAGTTTCGATCTGCGTTTCACCCGGACCTCTCGTACCGACTCCACCACCAAGACGTTCCAAGTGAGACCATTGACCGGCAAGCCGTGGCAATAAATATTCGGTTTGCGCAAGCTCGATTTGCAGGCGACCCTCACGAGAACGCGCTCGTTGGGCGAACACATCGAGAATCAGAGCCGTTCGATCGATCACCTTGACCCCGAGCTTGTCTTCCAGCGATTTCTGCTGAGTCGGAGATAGCTCGTCGTCGAAAATTACAACATCTACATCGGTGTGCTTCACCATGTGCTGAAGCTCGTCGATTTTCCCTTTGCCGAGGTACGTACGCGAAGGCATATTCATCGTCTGGGTCACACGATCGATCGGATTAGCCCCAGCAGCACGTGCTAGCTCAGAAAGTTCAGCCAATGAGTCGCCGAGGGCCCAATAGTCGCCCTCGCTACGAACGCTAACTCCGACCAGAATCGCTTTTTCTCGAGCAGGGCCTGTGGAATGTGTACGTTTTTTTGCCATTTGGACGATTTTGCTCCAGGCTAAGTCCGAGCTAAGAGTTGACTCGAAGCTGTGCCAGCCTACGAAGTCCTTCATCGATCTGATCGTCAGGGATCGTGAGCGAGAGTCGGATGTATCCTTCACCGCCGGGCCCGTATCCATTACCTGGAGTCACTACGACGTTTACCTCGTCCAATAGCTTCTGTGCGAATTCGGCTGAAGTGTAACCCTCGGGGATTGGAGTCCAGATGTATAAAGCTCCCTTAGGAGCAACAGCTGGCACACCAATCTCGTTCAATACAGAGACTACCTTGTCTCGGCGCTTTTGATATACCGCATTATTGTTATCGACCCATTCGGACGGCAGATCTAGCGCAGCTATACCCATCTCCTGATTCGCCTGAGACAAACCGGAATCTATATTCGACTTCACACGCATTAGTGCGTTGACCATTTCAGGATTTCCAGAAGCAAACCCAACCCGCCAACCGGTCATGTTTGCTGTCTTCGAAAGTGAATGGAATTCCATAGCGATATCCATCGCACCTTTTACTTGCAACACACTAGGGGCAACGTACCCGTCGTAAGTCACCTCTGTGTACGCAGCATCGTGAAGTAAAGCTATATCGAACTCTTTGCAGTACTTCACCGCTTCATCGAAGAAGCTAAGAGGAGCGATCGCACCTGTTGGATTGTTCGGATAGTTAATCCAGAGAGTTTTTGCCTTGTTCGCAACGTCGGTCGGAATATCAGAAAAGTCGACTAGATAGCCGTTTTCTTCCTTCAGCGTCACAAAGTGGGTCGTACCACCCGCGAACATTGTGCCGATCTCGTAAACCGGGTATGCAGGGTCTGGACTAATTGAAATGTCACCGGGATCAATGAAACACATTGGAGCATGAGCAATGCCCTCTTTCGCACCGATTAAATTAATCACTTCGGTCGCAGGGTCAAGCTTCACACCAAATCGATCGTCGTAGAACTTAGCCACTCGTGCTCGGAACTCGGGAAGGCCTTCGGTCTCCGGATATTTGTGGTTAGCAGCCTTCTTTGACCCCGCTACTAGAGCATCCAATACTGGATCGGGAGTCTGCATGTCAGGATCGCCAATACCGAACGAAATTACTTCGATGCCCTGGGCCTTCTTGGCGGCTATCGCTCGGGATATACCCACGAATAAATAAGGAGGGAGGTTTTCAACGCGTTCAGCAAATTTCATTCGTATTGTTCCGGGGCTATTAGCTCTTTTGAATGTGTTTGACGATCAATGTCGCAAAGACAGATCAATCGTAAACGAGAGAATCGACCACGTGCGACTTGTCCGGTCGATTATTAGTGTGAAGAAATAGTCGAATTAGTCGAATTAGTCTGGCCAAACACCTGTGAAAACTTCGACTGCAGGGCCTTCCAAGAATGCCTCGCCTTTTTCGTCCCACGAAATTTTCAAAACTCCGCCATCGACAACTACATCTACTGCGTCGTCAACCAAACCGTGTGAGCGTGCCGCCGCAGCTGAGGCAGTTGAGCCTGTACCGGATGACATCGTTTCGCCGGCGCCTCGTTCAAATATTCGAGCTCGAATCTTCGACCGACTGATTACATTCACAATTTCGAAATTGATCCTGTTTGGAAATAACTTGTGACTCTCTACATGAGGCCCGACTTCGACCAGCGGGAAGTCTTCGACAGATTCTTCCATCACCACAACTGCGTGTGGATTGCCTACAGCAAGGCAGGTAACTTCCAGTTCCCGATCACCAGCTTGAATTGGGAACTTTTTGATGATGTCGAGATCGCCAGTTTGCGCGGTATCCACAGGGATCTCAGAAGGAACGAATGTAGGTATGCCCATCGCCACTTTGGCAGCGATCATCTTGTCGCCTTCCATAGTTGGCCAAACTGTTCGTACTCCGCCGCCCGTCTCGACAGTCATGCCGTCTTCAGACGGGAGAGCGATCTTTCGATCGATGACGAATTTCGAGAACAATCTGATGCCGTTCCCGCTCATCTCAGCTTCAGATCCGTCCGGGTTGTAGACCCTCATCCTGATCTGAGCGACCTCAGAATCCTGTACAAGAACGATTCCGTCCGATCCCACACCGAAAGCGAGAAGGCTCATTTCTTTCGATAGAGCACCCCAATCGCGATCAGTACAGCGACCATCTATGGCGATGTAGTCGTTACCAGCGCCATGTAATTTTGAGAATTCGACGGTCATTGTCTCTCCTGAAGAATTGGATCAGAGTGTCTATGCATTCAACTGATTCTATGGTCGATCAAGCCAAACTGCGAATTTGGTGTATCATCTATAAATTAGTGTTGTGTATTGCCTAAGGTAATCTATTTCCACGAGCGATTTCATTCAATGATGCGCCAGTCGCTGACTGCGTTGAGAACCGATTTTGTGGTTGCTACCGGATCATCTGTCATATCGAACCAGTTGATTCGAGCGTCATCGTGTTTGAACCAATTGCTCTGCTGTCTGATCAAACGATTAGTTGCTACCGCGGTTAGCCTTATCGCTTCATCCAGATCATATTGGCCTTCCAGATGGCCAACCACCTGCCGGTAGCCAATCCCGCTCAACGCCCTGGTTGTATCTGAGTAGCCTCGTGCGATAAGTCCTTCGACTTCCTTCACCCATCCGGATTCTTCAATCGCGGTAAGGCGATCAACAACGCGAGCATGAAGTATCGAACGCTCGACTTTCAATCCAACGATGAAATGATCAAACGGATGTTCATCCGCTTTTGAACGGTTCGAATCGCTTTCATCTCGATCGCTTAGAGCACGTTCTATTGCTCGAATCACCCGTCTTGGGTTCTTAAGATCGGTAACTTTCGCCACATCAGGTGAAGTGTCGTTCAGCTGTTGTGCCAACGACGCTACTCCGTCTGAACTCAACTTTGATTCCAGTTCGGCTCGTAACTTCAGGTCAGGTTCAATCTCAGGCACTTCCCAGCCCTCAATGATCGCCCATATGTACTGGCCCGATCCGCCAACCAATATCGGTAACTTACCCCGACTAGAGATGTCTGCGATCACCGCTCTAACGGTTCTAAGGTACTCAGCCACACTGAAATGCTCATCAGGATCGAGAATGTCGATCAAATGGTGAGGTACGCCTTTGGTTTCATCGGTTCCCGGCTTGGCAGTTGCAACATCCATCCCTCTATAGAAGAGTCTAGAATCAACGTTCACAACTTCACCATCGAGCTGAAGCGCCAATTCGACGCCAACAGTCGTCTTGCCAGTCGCAGTTGCGCCAATAACAGCAACCAGTTTGGGTTTGGATGATGTTGTTTGGTGGATCAAGCGATACCAGTCGACAAGTTAATTTGAGCTGGCCGCTGCGATCAGCTTTGAGAATTCGTCGGCTTTCAGACTAGCACCGCCAACGAGCGCACCATCGATATCGGGTTGAGCCATCAACTCAGCGATGTTCCCTGAATTCACGCTACCACCGTACAAAACTCTTACTGAATCGGCAGCGTCAGGAGCAAGTTTTCGAACAACATAGCGGCACACAGCAGTCATTTCCTGAGCTTGATCCGACGTAGCTGCTTCACCAGTTCCGATCGCCCAGACTGGCTCATAAGCGACGATTAACGAATCCCATCGTGAAAATCCTGTAAGACTCTCTTCAAGTTGCGCGGATACGAACACTGCGGCTTCACCTGATTTTCGAACGCCGAGATCTTCACCGATGCAAAGAATCGCAACAAACCCAGCTTCAACGGCTGCAATCGCTTTAGCAGCGACGTCAGACGATGTCTCACTGCTCATGGCGCGACGTTCTGAGTGCCCGACTATCACGTGGCTTACTAGGCCGTTCAACATAGAAGTCGAAACTTCGCCAGTGTATGCACCATTATCCTTTGCGCTCACGTTTTGTGCGCCGACTCGAACGGAAGAACCGGCTAAAACCTTAGAAACGCTAGTTAGCGAGATGAACGGCGGGCACACGATCTTCTCGACACCTGATACAGAATCGCTCAGTGCGAGTATTTCTTCGACCAGCTTGGTTCCCGACTCGACATCGGTGTTCATTTTCCAGTTCCCGGCAATCACCGGCGTTCGATCAGTCATTCGATTTGTCCTACATACCTCGTTATTCACCACATAAGAATATTAAGCGTTATCAAGCGCAGCGACCCCGGGCAAAATTTTGCCTTCGAGGAATTCGAGCGACGCACCGCCGCCTGTTGATACATGTGTGATCTTATCGACTAGTCCTAGCGATCCAACAACTTCGGCGGTAGACCCGCCCCCAATCACTGAAGTCGCCTTTTTATTGTCTGCAACGGCGTTCGCAATAGCGACCGAACCCTTAGCGAACTCGGGCCACTCGAACACACCCATCGGTCCGTTCCAAATAATCGTGTTGGCAATGCTGATAATTCGTGCATATTCTGTGGCAGATCGCGGTCCAATATCAAGAATCAAACCATCGAGCGGTACTTCTCCACATTCAAACACAGTTGCCGGTGAATTCTCGTTGAACTCAGGTGCAGTAATCACATCAGCGGGAAGAACTACGTTCGCCCCCCCCGATTCAAGTAGCCCTTGCGCCGCGGATTTATCTTCGTCACTTACGTCAACAGCGCCTCCAGATCTACCCTGCGCCACATAAAAAGCAGCGACCATACCGCCACCCACCAGTATCGTGTCGACTTTTGCTGATAGATGCCGAAGTACTTGAATCTTATCGGAGACTTTTGCGCCCCCTACGATCGCGATTGTGGCTCCGGTTGTACCTTCAAGCGCACGACCGAGGATCTCCAATTCACGTTCCATAAGCAATCCGGCATAGGCTGGCAAGTGAGCAGCAACTCCGGCGGTCGACGCGTGTGCACGGTGTGCCGCACCAAAGGCATCGTTCACGTATAGATCGGCGAGCGATGCGAGGTGTTTAGAAAAATCCTTGGTGTTCGCTTCTTCACCCGCCTCGAATCTCAAATTCTCCAGCAGTGCGAATTCACCCGAACTAAGACCTGAAACTACGGACGCAGGCTGGGCACCATTCGGCCCGCCGGCGTCCAGAACGGGAGCACCAAGCAGTTCAGATAGCCGTTCTCTAACAATCCTGAGACGCATATCTTCGACTACTTGGCCTTTCGGTCGACCGAAATGAGAGCTGACAACAACCTTCGCTCCGCCCTCTCCCAATAGATTCAAAGTCGGAAGTGCAGCTCGAATTCGAGAGTCGTCTGATATAACCCCGTTTCGAATCGGCACATTGAAGTCTACTCGTACAAGTACGGTCTTGCCGTTTACATCTACTCCTTGAATTGATCGCTTGTTCATCAGTGAAAAATTTTCTACTTCGTGCCGACGATCAATTTCGCGCTATCAGCGAGTAATTTCTTTTGCTCATCCGATAAACCAGCGCCGTTTAGTGCGTCCAAAGCTGCATCTACGAGTTCAGCTATCTTGCTTTCTGCGAAAACTCGGCTTTCTGTTTCGGCAAGAATGATTGTCACCTCATCCAAGTCCGCCGGGTCCAAAACACGCTTCATGAATATCTCGCCAAGCCGTCGACGTGTTGTGGGTGTGCCATTCTCGATAGCGTGCGCGGTAGCAATCGATTTCTTCTTTGACTGAAGTCGTCCACGCTGAACTTCGGTGCGTTCCGTGCCTTCTTCAGGCCACTGTGCTTGTAGATCTATATTCAGGTTCTGAGCAGTTCCGAGAGCACTTCCGAACTCATATAGTGCGTTCAGCACTTCGTCACTGGCAGCTGCGGCAATTCCGCCAAGTTTGGCTGACACTCCGTAGAGCGCACCGTGCTTTCGAGCGACCGAAACGATTTCATCAACGCTAACTGCAGCTCGCTCTTGATAGGAAATATCCAGGTATTCCCCTTCGCAAACTTCAAGCGTCGCATTGTCGAGCGATTCCAACGCCATTGAGATATATCGAGGATCTGCCGCAGGACCACTCGCGTTTCGCTGCTCGAATAAAGACATTCTCGCCATAGCGTGTATTCCGTCACCAGCGTTGATCGCCTGAGCCGGACCCCATGCCCACCATATTGTTGGTCGCATGTTGCGTTCGGTATTGGCATTCTGCACATCTTCATGAACAAGCAGAAAGTTGTACAGCAACTCGACCGACACGGCATAAGGCATAGCCGAAATGTTGTTGGCACCAGCAGCCTTTGCGACGTTCAGCACGAGATGTCCGTGCGATCGATCTTGAACAACTGCTGGTTCAGGTTCGCCATTCTGATCGACCCAACCCAAGTGGTATGCCATCATCTTATAGAGTGGAAGATCGCGTAGATCAATGAACTTTTTAATCGCGACCTCAAACTGGTCTGAATCGTCAGCGGTGAGTCCAGGAAGTGTTCCCGTAAAAGACAATCATATTCTCCGAAAAGTGCTTGCCAAGATCACCGGAATTATCCGATTGCTCGGCTATCAAATGAAACAAGAGCCAAACAAGAGTAACCGAGAGCAGTTACCTGGCGACAATATCGCCAGCAATATTCTGAATCGATTCAGCATCGATCGCACCGGTTCGCAACAGAACTATCTCGCCATGAACATACGAAACCACAGTGCTCGGAGCTGTACTGTCGCCACATAATCCAACGACACAACCTGCGATAGCGTCTCCGAATATTTGCTCAACCACGATCGCCTCCTTCTCAGGATCTCTACCGGTGAGATTGCAGCTGGTTCCAGTGATAGGAACTCCCGCGAGTTCAATGATGTTTCTGGCAATCGCGTGATCGGGGACCCGTACTCCAACTGTCCTCGTATCCGCCGTAACAACTGCCGGAACAACGTCCGAAGCAGGCAGCACGATCGTCAAAGCACCCGGCCAGAAATGATCGGCAAGTTCACGAAGTGGCTCTGGAAACTCTGTGCACAGCGATTCAGCCATGACTGAATCATGAACTAAAAGAGGAACTGGAGTACCGGGATTTCGCCCCTTCGTAGTGAACACGCTTTCAACAGCGCTTGAGTTTAATCCATCTGCACCAAGAGCGAAATATGTATCTGTCGGAAACGCAATAATGCCCCCGTGTTTGATCGCCTGTACGGCGCTCTCAATTCCCGAAGCATCAGTTGAAATCATCATTGCTTAATCTTATCGACCTTTGACTCGGCAGAACACGTTATGTTTCGCGCTAAATTCCCAAAATTTACGTGACTCTAACGACGGGGAGCTGTAGATTTATGTAACAGGTTTACACGGACGTGATCACATGGCTCGTTAATGAGACGTAACGGCAGTCCCTAATGGCATTTCGCTAACCTGTTTTGTCACTGCGAGCGGGGATCCATGCCATGATCGAAAACCCACCAAACGACGATCCGTCCAGTCGAGTATCTACGTCGGATGACATTGAAGTAGGTACCTATCTAGAGATTGCTCAAGCCGACCGCGTTCACGGCAGTAATCCATCGGTAGACGAGAGGATGAAAACGATTGTCATCATCGATTTCGGTTCACAATATTCACGCCTGATAGCCCGTAGGGTTAGAGAGTTGAATACGTATTGTGAAGTAATTGCTCACGATGCTGGTAGAGAGATTTTGGATGACCAGGACGTAATCGGCGTAATTCTGTCTGGCGGTCCAAACAGTGTTTACGAAGACGATGCACCACTTGCTCCGACATGGGTATTCGAAGCTGGTGTCCCGGTTCTAGGCATTTGCTACGGAATGCAATTGCTCGCACACCAACTCGGCGGAAAAGTTGAACCTGGTACGGAACGTGAGTATGGGCATGCTGTGGTTCATAAAGACGGTCACGACAACATCTTGTTTGACGGCCTGGACACCGAAGTTCCAGTATGGATGAGCCACGGTGACCGTATCGAGATTTTACCTCCAGGGTTCCGATCGATGGCATATACCGAGAATTCTCCTCTTGCGGTGATGGGTAACGAGGAAGGAACGATGTTCGGGATTCAGTTCCACCCGGAAGTGGTTCACACACCACAAGGTGCTGAGATCCTGAAGAATTTTGTATTCGGAGTTTGCAAGGCTGTAGGCGACTGGACCCCCGCAAACTTCGTATCGGACACAGTCGCTCGGATCAGGGAGCAGGTCGGCGATGGCAAGGTTATTTGTGCATTGTCGGGCGGAGTTGATTCAACGGTCGCCGCAGCTCTCATTCACAAAGCTATCGGCGACCGTCTCACTTGCATATTTGTTGACAATGGACTGATGCGAAAAGGTGAGGCGGATCGAGTTCAAAACGTTTTCGCAGCTCAACTTGGCGTGAACCTGATATTTATCGATGGTACAGAGCGATTCTTGAGCGTTCTAAAAGGCGTTTCCGACCCCGAAGTAAAACGAAAGGCTATCGGCGCAGAATTTATTAAATTATTTGAAGAAGTTGCGAACGATATTGGCGAAGTCGACTATCTCGCGCAAGGCACGGTTTATCCCGACGTGATCGAAAGTATTAGCACTACTTCATCTGCGTCCCACGTGATCAAATCGCACCATAACGTAGGTGGCTTGCCAGAGCATATGGATCTTTCACTTGTTGAGCCTCTCAGGTATATGTTCAAGGACGAAGTACGAAAGGCCGGTCGAGAACTTGGTCTATCCCCGCAAAGCGTAAATCGTCAACCATTTCCAGGGCCTGGTCTCGCCATTCGAATTATGGGCGATGTCACTTACGAAAAGCTCGAAATCCTTCGTGAAGTCGACTGGATCGTGATCGATGAGATCAAGAACGACGGTCTGTACGACAAGCTATGGCAGTCTTTTGCGGTTCTCACTAACACTAAGACAGTCGGGGTAATGGGCGATCAGCGAACGTACCAGTATGTTGTCGCTATCAGGGCAGTCACTAGCGATGATGCAATGACTGCCGATTGGGCGCGACTCCCGTACGACACTCTTGCTCGAATCTCCAATCGAATCGTCAACGAAGTCGATGAAGTAAACCGAGTAGTGCTCGACATCACAAGCAAACCACCGGGGACAATCGAGTGGGAGTAGTCCGGCTCGTTTGAGTTGGTGAGCTGGATCAAACGCAGCTGATTTCCCGAGTCAGGTTCATACAGAGACCCAAGTTGAGGCACGATTGAAAGTTCTACTAATTGGTTCCGGTGGCCGAGAGCACGCAATGGCGTGGAAATTCGCACAGAGTCCAAAAATCACCGAATTATTGATTGCGCCAGGCAATGCCGGAACCGCTGAAGTCGGCACGAATGTAGACATCGGTGTCGATGACCACGCCGACATCGTCGAATTCGCAAAAAACGAGAAAATCGATCTAGTTGTCGTAGCTCCCGATCAACCGATCGTAGACGGTCTATGCGATCTACTCAGGCAGTCAGGAATCACAACGTTTGGGCCATCGGCTGCTGCCGCCCGAATCGAAGGATCAAAGATCTGGTCCGACGATCTCATGACCAAATACGCCATTCCCACTGCCGAGTCAGTGGCGTTCAGTGATTCTCGGCTAGCGATGGAATACGGTAGGTCGAAACCTACAGGTTCATTGGTTGTTAAGGCCGACGGCCTCGCAGCCGGAAAAGGCGTGATTTTGCCAGAGACCGACGATGATCTCGATTCAGCAATTATCGGAATGCTCGATCATGGAGCGTTCGGTAAGTCGTCCGCAAGCATTCTTCTTGCACAGCGCATGACAGGCCCAGAAGCCAGCGTGTTCGCGTTCGTCGATGGCGAGCACGTCTCTGCCGAGATTGCTACATGCGATTACAAACGAATAGGTGAAGGCGATGTGGGCCTCAACACCGGTGGCATGGGCGCATACGGGCCACCCGAGTTTTGGACCGAAGAACTCGCATATCAAGTTCGAACTGAAATCCTTGAACCCACTGCAAAAGCATTAGTTAACGAGAACAGCTCGTTCTCAGGCGTTTTGTACGCAGGGTTAATGATTACTGATTCCGGCCCCAAGGTGATCGAATTCAACTGTCGATTAGGTGATCCTGAAACTCAGATACTTATGCCGATGCTTGAGTCAGATCTTTTAGAAATTTGCCTATCTATCGGGGAAAATCGACTCGATACACAAACAGTGATGTGGTCCGACAGTCCGCACACGTTCGTTGTTGCGGTTTCAGATGGCTACCCCGGTTCGTACGATACTGGAGTCGAGATTACTGGTGTCAGCGAAGCCGCCGAGCACGGGGTGGTATTCCACGCAGGTACCAAAACAGACGACGACGAAGCCCTTCTCACATCGGGCGGACGTGTTCTCGGTGTAACAGGCTCTGGCGAAACGATCAGCGAGTCACGCAATGCCGCTTACTCTGGGATAGCTATGATTTCATTCGCTGGTATGAAGTTCCGACGAGACATTGCCGAACGTGCAATCCAAGGCGATAAGGATTAAACGTGTCGATCATCAGTGTTGTGTTCGACTTCGATAGCACTCTCGCCACTACCTACGTTGGCGGTGAGATGCTCCGAGGACACACAGGCGGCATGTATGAAGATGAAACAGCCGAAGTGCATCAACGATTTCGATCCGGAATCACGACGTTGCTCGAGTATCAGGAAGAAGGATTCAATGTGATCGATGAATCAATCTCAGAGATGTCGCAGCGTGCTGCAGATTACGCAGTTATCCGACCGCTTGCTCGTGAGGTATGTGAGCAGATTTGGAATTCTGGCGGCACCGTAGCCGTCGCATCTGCCGGACTAGACATTTACATTCGACCTCCGTTGGACAAAGCAGGTCTTGACAAGATTGAGATCCATGCGGGAATGGTTACAGCCGATCCGACAGGACTACCGCCATTTCGGTACGATTATCCTTCGTCGTTTAAAGACACGTGTCAGAGCGGCGGCGCTTTCTGCAAATGTGGAGTCATTAATAGTGTGAGACGTGAAAACGGTGGCGCAGACGCTGAAGTGATTTTCGTCGGTGACGGAACGGTGGATCAATGTGCAGCAACCAACGCCGCTGATACTGTGTTCGCAACTCGAAAACTATTCGACTACTGCAATTACAACGGAATTCCGGCAACGGAGTTTGACGAAGATTTTGAACCTCTTCTCAGCTATGTGTTGAGTAAAATATCCGAAAACGGAGATCGATAGAACAGTGATTCCGCGATATTCACGGCCCGAGATGAATGCCATATGGTCCGAAGACAACGCATTCGATCTCTGGCTGCAGGTAGAAATTGCAGCATCTCAAGCATGGACTGATGAAGGCATCGTGCCTGAAGAAGACATGGTTAAGATTCGTAACGCCAAGTTCGATCGCAGCGCTTACGACCGTTGGTTCGACGAGACCAAACACGACATCGTTTCGTTCACTCGTGCGGTCGGCGAAAGTCTCGGTGAAGAAAAGCGCTGGGTACACCACGGACTAACGTCCAATGACGTAAAAGACACAGCACTCAGCATGCAACTTACGCAGTCGGTTGATTTGCTGGACAGAGGCTTAGTCGAACTACTTAATGCACTCCAGACCCAAGCTATCAAACACAAAAACACCCCATGCATCGGTCGTTCGCACGGTATTCACGCCGAACCGATGAGCTTCGGAATGAAACTCGCCCTCTGGTTCGCCGAAATGAAGCGAAACCGAGAACGACTCGCCGGGGCACGAAAGCGAGTCGCAGTCGGAATGCTTTCCGGACCCGTCGGTACGTTTGCTTCTGTTCCGCCAGTGATCGAAGAATCTGTTTGTGAACAGCTAAACCTCTCCCCTGCTGAAATATCAAATCAGGTGATCCAACGAGATCGACACGCCGAATACGTCCAAGTCCTTTCGTTGATTGCTGCGACGCTCGACAAAATGGCAACTGAAATACGTGGACTCCAACGGACTGAGGTCAGGGAAGTTGAAGAACCGTTTGGTAAACCCGGTTACGTAACCAAGGGATCATCGTCGATGCCTCACAAGCGTAACCCTGAGCTTTCAGAGCGCATATGCGGTCTTGCACGCCTCATCCGAGGTCATTCAGTCACTGCACTCGAAAACGTCGCTCTATGGCATGAACGTGACATTTCACATTCTTCTGCCGAGCGCATGATTCTCCCAGATGCTTCGCTTGGACTCGACTACATCATGAGTTTGATGACTGGCATCATCACCGACATGGTCGTGCATGAAGATCGAATGATGCAGAACCTCGAATCGACGCGAGGCCTCGTCTTCTCTCCACGAGTCATGCTGCTACTCGTCGAGAACGGTGTAGATCGCGACACTGCCTATGATGCAGTTCAAAGCAACTCGATGAAATCATGGGACGAAGAACTCGATTTCCGAGATCTTATAAAGACCGATCCGGCAGTTTCCGCCAATGTATCTGCCGAAGCGCTCGACGATCTATTCGACTACGACTTCTATCTGGGGCACGTAGATCATATCTACAAACGAGTAGGTATAACGGATTCGAAAATTGACTGAATCTGTATTCGAAACCAACTTACCAGGACTTTTGCACCGCGGAAAAGTACGTGACACCTACGATCTGGGCGATCATCGACTGTTGATGGTCGCTTCAGATCGTATATCCGCATTCGACGTTGTGATGAACCAACCGATTCCCGGCAAAGGAATCATCCTCACCCAAATGTCGTCGTTCTGGTTCGACATCATTGGAGATGTGATGCCGAATCACATGATCGCCAACGCAAGTGACGAACAAGCCATGGCTAACGTTGAAAGAACCGGTGCGCTAATAGATCTTTCGCCAGAACTCGCTCGTAGGTCAATGGTGATTAAGAAGGCAGAACGTATCGACATGGAATGCGTTGTTCGGAACTACATCGCAGGCTCAGCTTGGGCCGAATATGAAGAGTCGGGAACGATGAATGGTCAGCCGCTACCCGAAGGTATGAAAGCTGCCGAGCGATTTTCTGAACCAATCTTCACGCCTTCAACCAAGGCTGAATCAGGGCATGATATGCCAATGACTCCGCAGGAAGCGAAAAATCTCGTTGGTGATGAAATGCACCATGTTCTCGAACAGAAAAGCCTGGAGGTTTTCCAAGTTGCTCATGACTACGCAGGCGAACGGGGGATGATTCTTGTCGATACAAAATTCGAGTTCGGATTTGTCGATGGTGAGCTCACGATAATCGATGAGGTTTTAACGCCCGATTCGAGCCGGTACTGGGATGTAAACGATTGGACTTCGGGAAACTTTCCTCCTGCGTTTGACAAGCAGTTTTTGCGGGAGTGGCTGTTAGGTACCGATTGGAATCGTGAACCACCGCCGCCCACACTGCCCGATGAGATTGTTGAGCAAACTCAGGCTCGATATCTTGAATCTTATCGGCGACTCTCGGGCAAGTCACTGGTACTGTAGTTAACTGTTGAAATTACTGACTCACATTTAGTGTGACTAATGGGATCGTATGGCAGACATAAAACGCAAAGCAACTACCCGTCCTGAGAGCCGCCGAGGCATGACCAAGGGACAAATTCGTGAAGAACGTAGAAACCGTAGCAAGTCACGTGCGCGCAGAAAGCGTACTTTGCTTATGTTCGGTGGAATCTTATTCGCCATCATATTCATCGCTGCCCTTGTTTTGCCGTCGAACTTCGGATCCCAAAACACCGGCGGAGGCGTTAATTCCGGCGGTTATCTACCTATCGACACTGACGACGGGCGTACGCATATTGAAGGCAACACCCCTCACACAGAAGCCTACTCAGTAGTGCCGGCGACATCGGGTCCTCACTGGGCCGGTGCCACAACACCGCTAGGCATACCTTCTCCTGCGCGTTGGGGTCGGTACGACGCCGTGATTCCGGACGAAATTCTTATTCACAACCTTGAGCATGGCGGAATCGGTCTGCACTACGACTGTGCTGAGGAATGCCCTGAAATTGTCGCAGAACTCGACGATATCATCCCGCAAAACCCTTCGCAGTACATCATGTCCCCTTACCCAGGATTGCCAAGCAAAATTGCGATCACATCGTGGCGCCACCACATCTACCTCGATGAAGTGGATGTGGATGAAATTCGCAAATTTATCGATGAGTATCAAGACCGTGCTCCAGAGCAGGTTTACCAGAACCAGTACTAGATATTCATAACTGAATATTTGAAGTCATACTAGTCAGCAGCGAACGACAGAAAGCCCTGCAACAAAGAATGTTTCTCGCAAAAGTTCACGTATCGCTAAAGCCAACGGTCAATGACCCGCAGGGTCTGACGATCGCACGCGCTCTCGATCGATTGGGCTTCGATTCTGTTGAATCGTTGCGGGCTGGTAAGTATTTCGAAGTAAAGATCGAAGGCAACGACAAGGTTGCAGCGGAATCCGACGTGAAGTCGATGTGTGAGAAACTACTTGCGAACCCTGTTATTGAAACGTTCACCTATGAGCTGGAAGCGATTTAGGCTAAACGAGTTCGCATGGACGTAGCCTTAGTCGGTCAGCGTGCCCTTGGTGCTTGGAATCCCGTCAGGATTGCGTTCGTCAATTCGTGAAGCATCACGTAGTGCCCGTGCAAACGCCTTGAAAGATGATTCGATCACGTGGTGTTCGTTCTTCCCTGCTAGAACTCGAATGTGCAGACAGAAACGGCCTTCAACAGCCATTGCCTCAAAGAAGTGGCGAGCCATATCGGCTGGGAACTCCCCAACGTTGTTATCAGACCCCATGTCAATCACAGCGTAACCGCGACCTGAAAGATCGAGCACTGCCTGCGTCAACGCCTCGTCCAACGGACAAGTTTGATCTGCCATGCGCACGATGCCCTTGCGGTCACCAAGTGCCTGGTCGATTGCTCTACCAAGAACAATCGCTGTGTCCTCGACTGTGTGGTGCGATCCTGTTTCGAGGTCGCCATTGGCTTCCACTTTTAGGTCGATCAAGCCGTGTCGAGCAACTTGACTCAGCATGTGCTTCAAAAAGCCGATAGGTGTATCGACTTCAACTTGGCCAGTTCCATCGATATTGACGGTAACGGCGATTTTGCTTTCGCCAGTCTCGCGAACAATAGTCGCTACGCGAGCTTCTTTTTCTGACATGCCTGTGCCCTTGATCTCACAAATGTACGTCACAAACAAAGAGTTGTTCGAACGCTACTAACGATGCTAACTGCCAGTTAGTGAACTAAGCAACGATTCTAAGTGCGTCGATTAGCCGGTCTGTCTGCTCTGAAGTACCTGCGCTGATGCGCAAGGAATCAACGAGAACGCTTTGGGGGAATCGTCGGACGAAGATTCCATGCTTGGCAAGTGCGACATACGCTTCTTCCGCTGTTCGGTGCTCGAACCGACACAACAGGAAATTTCCTTCGGACGGATAGTAGGAAATTCCGTCAAGGCCATCAATTGCTTCTTCTAGTCGTTTTCGTTGAACTATGAGACTGGCAGCACGCTTCAGCAACTCGTCACGATACTTCAGGGCAGCGAGCACAGCAGCTTCACCCGCTACGTTGATGTTGTACGGCTGCTTGATGTCCATCAGATGGCGGATCAAGGTTTCCGATGCGATCGCGTAACCAACTCGAAGACCTGCAATTCCCGCCCATTTACTAAATGAACGCAGAATTACTAGATTTTCGTACTCTTCAAGCAAATGTGAAAGAGAGATTTGAGCGAACTCGTAGTAGGTCTCGTCTACACAAACCACGATCCCAGTTTCGAGCAGTGACCGAGCATCCGATTCTGTCAGCAGATTCCCAGTTGGATTATTGGGTGAGGCAAGGAAGACGATGCGAGCCTGATCGTCGATCGCTTCGAGCATCGCAGGAATATTGATTTCCCAAGTGCTATTTCGTGGCACTGAAACGATTTCGGCATCAGCCAACCGGGCTGAGAATCCATACATGCCGAACGTCGGCTCACAATCAATCACACTTTGACCACGCTCTACGAACAATCGCATCAGCAAATCGATGATTTCATCGCCACCAGCGCCCGCAATGATCCGTTCAACAGGTTGCCCGGTGTACTCGCCCAACGCTGCCCGCAGTTTTCGTTGTTGCGTGTCTGGGTATAAGTGCAAATCAAGTGTCATCAGAGCTTCAGACACCTTGTCGTAAGCACCGTAAGGATTCTCGTTAGCATTCAACCGAATAACGTCTTCTGGCTTAATACCGGCATCGCGAGCGAGTTCAGCCGACGGGTCAACACCGTGGTACGTAGCGATCTTGGCCATGTGCGGCCGCATGATATTTTCTAGTTGTGACATTTTTAATAATTCTGAAGTATTGGAGGTTATTCGCCGATGATTTGGCGACGTCGGAATTCCGATGCTGCTGCGTGTCCATGCAACCCTTCGAGTTTGGCAAGAAGTTCAGCGTCTTTAGACAGTTTCAAGAAAGTATCATCATCGAACGTCAAAACGGGCGTGACACGTACGAAGTTTCGTACGGATAATGCTGATGAAAACCTTGCTGTACCCGCAGTTGGCATCACGTGAGATGGCCCGGCAACGTAATCGGCCATTACTTCTGCCGACCATTCGCCAACGAATAAACCGCCTGCACTAGTCACCTTGTCTACAAGATTAGCGGCATCGGCAGTGAGAATGCATAGGTGCTCTGGGGCTGCAGCATTCGCCACAGCAATCGCCTCGATAGTTGTGTCTACTACCACTGCAACGCCACGATTCGTGAACGCTGCCCTCGCAATATTGCCTCTCGGCAATTCTTCGAGTTGACTTTCTATCTCAGCTTCTGTCTGATCAATAATCTCTTCCGACAAGCCGACCAAGATCGGCATGGCAACAGTGTCATGCTCGGCTTGAGCAATAAGGTCGGAGGCCGTAAATCTAGGATCCGCTGATTCGTCAGCTATGACTAGAGTTTCGGTCGGGCCATACAGACCGTCGATGCCTACATCTCCATACACCAACTTCTTCGCTGCCGTAACCCATGCACTCCCCGGTCCACAAATAAGATCTACTGACGGCACAGTTTCTGTTCCGTAAGCCAACGCAGCAATTGCCTGAGCTCCTCCGAGTTTGAAAACACGTGATGCGCCAGCAATTTTTGCTGCAGCTAACACCGCAGGATGAGGCATTGAATCGCCAGAAGCAGGAGTAGCGACGATTATCTTTTCGACACCGGCAACCTTGGCAGGAACGACTGTCATGATTACGGTCGACGCTAACGGCGCAGTACCAGCCGGTACATATGCAGCCACTGAACCGAGTGGAGTCACTCGTTCGCCGAATTGACCAGCACCGTCGCTCCAACTTTTAGGCAGTCCCTTGCTCTGGAATATTTGTACGCGGTCAGCTGCAAGTTCGAGTGCGTTGATAGAGGCAGGGTCGAGACTCTTGAACGCTGCGTTGATTTCAGATTCAGGTACTTCAAACGTCGCAGGCGAAGAGCCATCCAAAGCCGTATTTATGCGAGCAAGACCGACATCACCTTCGTTCCGAACGATGTCAATAACCCGGGATGCAAATTCTATGGGTGAAACTTTGTCGGTGAATAGTCCGCGACCATTTGATAAAACTGCCTCGACGGGCAAATTTCGTTCACGCTTGAAGTAGTCGATTCCTGCAGCTGCGCCGATGACTCGTTTCACAGCTACTCGCCCGATTCTTTAAACGGTTTCAGGTTTTCGACGAGACGATCGTAAGCCTCGCAACCTTCTCGGTAGACGTACTGGACATCATTCGCAGCAATACCGATGCCACCTAATTCACGGAAGTGGCTCACAACACTAGGTAGGTCTGATTTTCGAACCAAAACTTGAACTGTGAACCAGTTACTCTGCTTGCCAGTGTGCACAGCCGAAATCGTTGGACCGTCTAGTCCTCCAAGTTCACGACGACGCATCACCTGTCGCGCAACCTCGTCTTCAGACTCACCTTTAATATCACCTGTTACTCGCTGGTATTTTTGAGCACGCTGGCTTGCTTCGATCTTTTCGAGAATCTGTCGAGCGTGTACGAGTTTCTCCGGGTCGTTTGCCAAAGCGCGACCATTTCCAACGATTACTGATTGTGATTCGATCACGGTACCGTCGACCAAAATCCGGAGGCCGTTCTCACGCAGGGTCGTACCGGTCGCTGTGATATCGGCAATGATGTCGGCATAACCCATCACCGGGGCCGCTTCGAGCCCACCAGATACGTGAATCATCGAAACGTAGTTCACGCCGTTCTCGTTCAAGAAACGCCTCACGAGCCGTTCGTATTTGCAGGCGATTCTGAGATCGCGTCCTTTGGCTCGGAACTCGAGAGCGATATCAGCAAGATCAGCCATGCTGGTCACGTCGAGCCACGCATCAGGAACTGCGATCACAAGCTTTGAACGACCGAACCCAAGTCCGTCGTGCAACAACACAGTGTCGCCACGTTCGAGCCGTGATTCGTAGTATCGGTCAAGCCCAACAACGCCAATGTCAGCACTGCCGCCGTCAATCTCGATCGTAATATCTGACTGTCGCTGGAACAGCACATCAACACCCGGTAAAGACGGAATGTCTGCCGTGTAACGTCGGGAATTGGCGCGCCTTACAGAAAGACCGCACTCGTCCAATAGCTTCGACGTTCCATCGAACAAAGCTCCACTAGAAGGCAGAGCAAATCGCAAATTGCTCATTACGCTCCCTGCCCTTCGCTAGAATTTTGGAATTCAATAGCGGCTCGCTGTCCGCTCGCTCGAAGTACTTTGGCTTTAGCCACCGCTGAGGCGATAGATTCGCCTGATTCCGGTGAAATCAACGTGGTCGTTTGGGACGGACCGCCGCTCGACTCGACCACAGCTATCACTGAGTCAAGGTTGTACGCGAATCCTAGTGAAGGAACGTCGTAATCGTAGCCGAGAGCTCGGGTAAGGCCATCGTATCGACCTCCACCACCGAGTGTCTCTGACTGATCATCATCTAGATAAATATCGAACAACATCCCCGTGTAGTAAGCGATGCCTCTTGCCATGCCGAAATCGATGCTCAAACGATCATTTGAAACTCCCTCTATTTCAGCTGATTTAAGAATTTCGCTCAAATTGGTGATCAGATTGGCTGAGATTCCAGCCGCAGAAAGAATTGCTGCGCCTTGTTCGAGGGCAATCGAAGCTGGACCACTCACCTGTGAAAGTTTCGCCAGCATCTCAAACGCTTTCTTGAAATCATCTGGATTGTCCACTTGTGACATCTTGCGGGAGAGTCTTGCAACGATCTCTGCGGGCGTTCGCACTCCGGTGTTCTTGCCGAATTGCACACCCATTCCTTCAGCCAGCACCTGCTCGATCGTCGAAGCGATACGTTCACGATCCGCCGCCGCTTTGGCATCGTCGACTACCACTTCGGTGATAAATCCGAGAGCAGTTGCCTTGTTCGATACAGCTTCGATTTCACCGCTCTTCAGTTCGCCAATGCTGTTTATAAGAAATAACTTGGCTCGTTCTGAAAGTTTGAACTCTGCTAGAGCATCGAGCACAACGCCAACGTGCCCAACGACTACACGTCCGCCAGTAATTCCCAGTGCTTCGAGACCTTCAAGGGCCATCGCGATAATTTCACCATCAGCAGATGGAGCAGGGGCACCAATCATTTCAGCACCGAGTTGAGTGAACTGGCGAGTTTTGTCGCCATCCGCATCTTCAAGCCTGGCATACCGGAAAACAGGACCGTCGTACATGATCCGAATCTGGCTGTCGCTCGCAGTAGTGTTAGCGACTTGCCTGAGGATGGCAGAAGTAAATTCAGGCCGAAGACTAACGTCGAGTCCACCCGGTTCCGAGAATCCATAAAGCTTAGACGAGAGAGCTCCTCCAGATTTTCGAATGTAAAGCTCTGTTTGCTCTAGGATCGGAGTTTCGGCTCGGTCGTATCCACGTAGACCAAAAATTTCACGTAACGTCGTAATCGCAGCGTCACGTTCTGCTAGGGCAGCCGGACCTATGTCTTGCATATTGGGGAGCCGGCGAATGGGCTCAAATTGAGAAGTCATCGTGCTGTTAATTATGGGCGATTTCTCTGCCGGTTTTCGACTCAGAGCGGCTCATTGTAATCGAGTTTTCCTAAACTGCCTTGCTACTAAGACCGTGAACCGTGTAGTTTGCGAATCTGTCAATCTAAGTACGGGACGATTATTCTGTTGTCATGAACACGTCCATAAGACGCGTGCTTGGCGGAGTGCTTAGTCGACGAAGTAGCCAAAATTCGAATTCTGGCCAGTAGCTAGAATCCCCAAACTCGAGCAGCCGTCTTGCCTAGTATCCAATCAATATCATCGCCGTTCGCAAACGCAGAATGACTACGAACACCTTCGAGACTATTGCCGTAACCCTCGCGTCCTGCACTGGGCGGGTAATCACTGCCCCACATCATGCGGTCGGCCCCGAACGCGTCGTACGCCATTTCGAATAGAGGCGGAATATTGTCGAAACGGAAGTCAGGCAGAAGAATCGGTGGTCGAGGAGTAATTTCTCCAAGACCTGGAACCTTGATCGTCGTGTTTGGTCGCTCTGCGCATTCGAGTGCCGACTCGTAATCTGTGTAAGGAGCATCCGTGATGCCGACACCTGCCAAGTGCTCAATTACGATCTGAGTATCTGGGCACTCGTCGATGATTTTTTTGAAGCTGTCACTGGCAAACCGTTTGTCATCACCAATCGAACTAATCACCAAGCCCAACGACCCCGCTTTGCGCCAAATATCCGTCACATAGGCCAAGGCATTGAACGCACCATCCGGTGCTATTCTCACCCCTGCAGCACCCTGTTCAGCCAGAATTTCGAGAGTTCCGAGAGGATCAGGGTCTGCCGGGTCGACCATTACGACCACTTTGAAACGATCGCCGCGTTTTGCAGCTTCGTCGAACAGGTAGTCGTTATCGAAGGTACCACCGTGCTGAATCAGCACTGCGCCATCGACACCTGCCTGGTTCATTTCGAACTCAAGAGATTCAATAGGAAGAAACCAGTTTTTGCCAGCGTGGCAATGGGTGTCGATGATCATGCGATAACTCGTCGTACGTTGTTAATGTCGTAACTGTGCCAGAGTGCGGTTCGCCATATTAAGTAGCGATTTCCATTCCTGATGTGCCGACGCCTGAACCTTCGGCCAGCACCAGTGTGTCGATTTCTTGACGGAGATCATCCGACATCTCCCAGTCGCCACCGAGATTTTCTTTCGCTTCGGCAGGTGTTACTGAGCCAGCGAGGGCAACACTGATAGCCTCGTTCGCAAGTACCCACGCGATTGCCAGCTGAGGAATAGTCTTGCCGTGATCCGCAGCAATGACTTTTAACTTCTCGACTACTGCAACGTTAGCGGCCAAGTTCTCAGGTCCCCAAGATTTAATACCGAAATTGGCTCCACTGCGGCGCCAGTCATCATCACCAAAGGTCTTGTCGGCAGTCCATACGCCAGTGAGCAAACCGTGTGCGAGTGATCCGTAAGCCATGATTCCCATGCCGTTCTTCTTAACGAAAGGCATAACGTCGGCTTCAGGTCGGCGGTCGAATATGTGGTAGCCGATCTGATTAGTGATGATTGGGCTCGTCTCTCGACTTTCAGCCATCATTTCGACCGAGAAGTTGGAAACACCAGTGTGGCGAATCTTTCCGGCTTTCTTCGCCTGTTCAAGAGCTTCCATAGGTTCCGAGAATGCACGATCGTGATCAGGCCAGTGGATTAAAAATAGGTCTATGTAATCGGTCTGAAGTCGCTGGAGACTTTCGTCGATCGATGCCAATAGACGTTTTGGATCTGAGTCTGAAACGGTTGCCGCCCGACGATCTGGATTATCTCGAACCCACTCACGTGCACCTTTAGTGACGAGAACAACGTCCTCACGAATGCCTTTGAGCGCTTTGCCCATTAGCGTTTCACCGTATCCCCAACCGTAAACGGCTGCTGTATCGAAGAGAGTGATGCCGTTTTCGTAGGATGTACGGGCTGCTGCAATAGCCTGGTCATCGTCGAAATCGCCGTACATACCTCGACCCATCGGCCACCCGCCGTAGCCTATTACGGAAGTTTCAAGCCCTGAGTCGCCAAACATTCGCTTACGCATTGTCAATCCTGTCTGTTCTGATTAGTGTTTCGCTAAATAAGTTTGTCGTCATACTGTCGAACGCTATGTCAGCGGCTCGACTTCATTTCTATTCAAATGTCACGTTACCGTCAGGATCAACCCTGTTTATGGTTCCTGATCCAGTAAAAGGTCCAGCGGTAATAGTTACTGAAACCGTCGCCCCGGCTTCGATATTCAATGCACTGCCGTTTTCTTTGGCTTGCTTTATACCGCCATTTCCGAAACTTGTGCAGGGTTCTAAGCCAGCGTTGTAGCACCTTCCGTACCACGGGTAGCCATATCCTCCGCCAAAGTTACGCCAGTACCACAGGTACTTAAACGTCTCGACCGGATAACTAACCGCCCAACCGATGTTCGTCTCCTCGTTGAGCAGAGCGTACCAGCCCTCCGACATCTCAGTCATGTACGCCATGTCGAGGGAACGATCCTCTTTCGGTGGAATACGACTGAAGTCGAGAACCGATCCGTCTTTGGCGTTCATATTAGGCCAGTCACCAGTGAAATTCGGTTCCAGCTTAGAATTTGAGTCGATGCTTTCAGGGTGGCTTAACAACTTCGATTCAGGAACAAATAATCGAGATTTGTCGGATAGTACCGGTGGTCCAAGGGCGATGTGCTCTAGCCAAACGACGTCAAGGTCTTCTTCACCTTCGTTAGTAACCGATTCCTCTACTTTTAGTGTAGACGATCCCGAAACTAGGGTGAGCGTCTTCGATACCTTCATAGGCATCCGAACGCTCTTCGCACTGAACCGGACGCTTACCGATTCAGGAGTGTCTTCAACCACTACGGTGTCCCACGGAATCAAGTTGACATCACCGTGAATTCCGAAATCGGCACCGTAAACCTGATCCGAATATCCGCCATGCGGGACAACCGTTTGCCAACCACCCTCGTAGAAATCGAGCCAAATAGAACTCGGGTCTCCCGTAGGGGGGACGGTTTTACTCGGATCACGAACACCCCACGGAGTCTTCCACATGAAGTCGGTATCGGTCGGCTTGTGAACGAAGCTGTAGATGTCAGCTCCTTTATCAGCAAGCACTGTAATACGGACAAATTCATTTTCAAGAACTACGGTCTTTAGTCCGCGATACGTCCAAGCATCGGAAACCCTACAACCCGTCGTTCGTTCGTCTTGATAGTTCAATTTGTTGAAATCTTTCTACGACCCGGGCTGTATCACGATTCGGTAAATATCTTTGTTCGGATCGAGCATTCTCTGGAAACCATCTTCCATCGCTCGACTCAGCGGAACAATCTCAGATATGAGCGGCTTCACGTTGATACTGCCATTGCCGACCAATTCGACAGCAACTTCGAGGTCACCCGGTGAAGTAGCTACTGACCCGATTACCGTGATCTCAGGTCCGACCACGTTATTGAAGTTAATTTCGGGAGTTGTTGAGTAGATTCCAAGCAGCAACGTTGTGCCGCCCCGGCGCGTCCATTCAATCGCCATACGAGGCGTTTCCTTAGCCCCAGCGGTTTCGACTACGATGTCGGGTCCAATTCCGCCCGTAAGTTCCAATAACTCAGCCGCCGCCGCAGTTTCATCGCGAGAGATAACGGTCTCATCAGCACCAAGCTCTTTAGCAAGCGCCAGATTTTGCTCTCTCACGTCGATGGCGATCACCCGTGCACCTGCGGTCTTGAACGCTTGAACGGTGAGTAACCCGACCGTGCCGCAGCCGAGCACAGCCACGTAGTCTCCCGGACGAACTCCTGAACGACGCACACCATGCACCGCCACGGTCGCTGGCTCAAGCAGAGGGCCTTCGGCATCCGAAATGCTGTCGGGCATCGGCACCAATTTATCCGCTGGCCAGACCATGAACTCAGCGAGTCCGCCGTCTGCCATGAAACCCGCAACAGCCATATTCGGACAAACAGCCTGCTGACCTTTCATGCACCAAAAACAGGTTCCGCAAGTAAGAACTGTGTTGATAGCTACTCGATCGCCAACCGCAACGTTGTCGACACCTTCACCGAGTTCAGCGACGGTTCCTGCGGTTTCGTGTCCCAGAACAAGCGGAGTCTGCTTGCCGGTCATCGCGTTGGGAGATCCGTGTTGAACCCATAGCGGTCCGTACTGCCATTCTTCGATATCCGTAGCGCAGATCGACGTTCCGGTTATCCGCAACTTCACCTCGCCGGGACCCGGATTTGGCTCGGCGATCTCTTCGAGTCTTACGTCTTTGTTGTCGTGATAAACGATTGCTTGCATATGTGTATCGTTGAGTTTGGCGCTAGTTGAGTTCAATTTCGACGGAATTCTACACGCAACACAATCGTCCGCAATCGCCCTCGCTGTGAAGAATTCAACAACATAGAAGTGCTAACATCTCGCCGCTAAATCAATTCAGTGCGGCGCATGTTGCTGCTTCCTAACAACGCGTAGAGCCAACACAACAGCTATCCATCAGGAGAATGCAATGAGAGCCAGTCCGAAGATCACTAAAGTCTCGGTAACGACCTACGAGCACGAGCTCGAAAACGTCGGCAAGGACTACAACACCTTCAACATGGTTTATGAAGCTGGTTCCAAATTGAAACAGTCAGGAACCGTGCTCCAGATCCACACCGACCAAGGAATCGTCGGTGAATATCCTGAAATCGGCCGTGCGATAGGCGATGTCCAAACAGTTGCTGAATACCTGATCGGCAAAGACGCACTTGCACGAGAAAAAATCTACAACGACACCAAACGCGGACTCCGACACGGAGCAATGCTAGGCGTTGGCGTGATCGATATCGCACTCTGGGACATTGCTGGTAAGTTCTACAATGAACCGCTCTATCGTCTTCTCGGAGGCGAAAAGAAAGCTCTCCCCGCCTACGCATCGACTCTTCACGGTGATGAAAACGGTGGACTCGCAACTCCTGAAGACTTTGCTGATTTCGCAGAACAATGCTACGAAATGGGCTATAGGTCGTTTAAAGTCCACGGTTGGGGACTCGCCGGAAGCAATATTCAACGTGAAGTCGACAACGTATTGAATCTCGGCAAGCAATTCGCCGGACGACTCGATCTATTGATCGATCCTGCTTGCGAAGTCAAGAACTTTGGCGATGCACTAAAGCTTGGTCATGCATGTGACGAAGCTAACTTCTTCTGGTGGGAAGACCCGTATCAGGACGGCGGAGTTTCGCAGTTTGCCCACCGCAAGCTTCGTCAAATGGTCAAGACACCGCTATTGCAGACCGAGCACATTCGACTACTCGAACAGCACGTCGATTTCATCGTTGCCGAGGGTACTGACTATGTACGCGCTGGCGCTCATGAAGACGGTGGCGTAACCGGTGCAATGAAAATAGCCCACGCTTCCGAAGGGTTCGGACTCGATGTGGAACTTCACGGTCCTGGTCCTGTGCACCGCCACATCATGTCGTCGATTCGCAATACAAACTTCTTCGAACTAGGACTCGTTCATCCGAAGGTGAAGACCACTAAAGCGCCGGTCTACCTCGGCTACAACGACGATCTTGACGGAATCGACAGCAATGGCAACGTGTTTGCCCCTGACGGACCAGGTATCGGTGTACCACTCGACTGGGACTGGATTCGAGCACACCAGACCGACGCCGGTGTTCTCGCCGAAGCGTAAGGGTAAAAAGCATGAAATAAAACACGGGCGGAAGTCAGGCTCTTATTCTGACTATCCGCCCGTGTTTCGTTTCACACATCCAACGAACTGCTAGCTAACAGTTACTTCGCCTTCTGGAGAAATCCTAGAAACACCCGTTGTACTTTCGTACACTACGGCTCGAACAGTCGCACTGCGAGTCTCACCCGGCGCGAAAATAATCGAAGTCCGATTACTTGAACCAGGCTCAGGAATTCCTGCGCTCAAGCTAGTAAATGGCTCAAGTCCCACGTTGTACGTTCTGCCGTACCACGGGTAGCCCGATGCCCCGCCAAACACTTGCCAGTACCAGAGGTATTTGAACGTATCGACTGGGTACGCAAGTCCGAATCCAACTCCTCGGTCGGGATTGGTCACAGCGTACCAGCCTTCTTTTTGGTTCTTGAAGACTGAGTAATCTTGTAAGCGATCCGACTTCGGGGGGAATTTGGTTAGATCGACTTCTGTCCCGTCAGGATCTAGAGCCGTAGGCCATTCGCCAACATGACCATCCAGTAAGCGATTGCCACCACGTTCGGGAACAAAATGATCGGCTGGCGCCATATCTAATCGACAGTTCGGAGTCACAAACGGATGGCCCAACGCAACGTGTTGCCCCCACTGAGCCTCGGTATCTTCCTCAGCTTGGTTGGTCAAAGTGTCGGTAACTGTGAGTACCGGGCTATTGGCTTCGAGTGAGACCACTTTTTCGATCCAAAACGGAGTTCGTACAGTGCGTACAGTGAACTTCGCACTTACTTTTTCTGGGGAATCTTCAATAATCACAGCATCCCATGGCATAAGCGTTGCCTCAGTATGCTGACCTAGATCTGCGTTCGCGTAGGTTTGAGGTGGACCACCAGTCGGCGCAATCGTTTGCCATCCACCGATATATGCGTCGTGCCATATGTTGTCGCCATTTCCTGTTGGCGGCGTTGAAAGGCTCTGATTCCTGACCGACCATGGTGTTCTCCACATGAACTCAGTGTCGGTCTTCTTGTGAGTCAACTCAAAAACATCTGCACCCTTGTCTGCAATTATCGAAACACGCAGCAATTCGTTTTCAAGAACAACAGTCTTTAAACCTCTGTATGTCCATGAATCAGATATTCGACATCCAGTCGTCCGTTCGTCTTGGTAGTGCATAAAGTTCCTTTTGATTAGCAGGGGTGTTAAGGGTGGTGTATTCAATCATTGCGTCAACTTGTTGGTAGTTCGAATAATTGCGCTTGATCTCGTGATAGGAATAGGGTGCAAAGATTGTAAAAATCAAGTGTATGGTGAAGTCGCTTCGATCTGCTCGCAGATGAATCGTAATCTTTTCACTCAGAGGTAATTTGCAATTGGCCCGAATATTAGTCGTCGATGACAGCCCGGATGTACGTCTTGCCCTCGCGGCAATTTTAGAAGACGCGGTTCACGATATCGTCGAAGCTGAAGATGGCGATCAGGTATTTGATCTTGCTGTATCTGAATCTCCAAATCTCGTCTTACTAGACGTAATGATGCCTCAGGTGAACGGATTCGATGCCCTTGCGACTTTCAAGGATCATAAACGAACCAGCCCAATCCCTGTAATTATGGTCACCGCTAAAGGTCGGCTAGAAGACATACGATGGCTCTCTCGCTCGGTGCTGTTGAGTACATCGCTAAGCCCTGGGCCGACGGCGACGTCGAGCTCCGAGTTGACTGGGCGCTGGCTGCTGACCACGAACAGAAGAGCCGCTAGTATTTCGACTGAATCGACTCTTTTATGACCGGAACCGCGGTTGTACTCGTTCTAATCGCTGCCGTCTGCCACGCTTCGTGGAATCTACTGGTTCGTAAATCCGGCGTTCCTGAAATCACGAATTGGTTCATGGCGTTTCTAGGTGGGATAATCTCACTCCCGTTTGCCATCTTCTACCTTCTGACCGAGGCGCCACCTGCAATAGGCTGGGTGTTTATATTCGGCACAATCATTCTCCACATCGGGTACTTTTTCACTCTCGGAAAAGCGTACAAGCACGGCGACCTCTCTGTTGTTTACCCGGTCGCTCGCGGACTAGGACTCGCTTTGATTCCTGTTTTCGGCGTCTTGATTCTCAATGAATCTGTATCACTTCAGGCTATGGCGGGAATATTTGGGATATTTCTGGGTGTTTTGGTGGTGGGCTCATCTTCGGGAGCTGGTCTTCGAATATGGCTAAGTCCTCGATCACTGTTGGCTGATCGCGGAGTGGCGTTTGCAGTAGCTACAGGGCTACTAATCGCCAGTTACTCTAACTGGGATAAACGAGGCGTTGAGTACGTGGAACCGCTTCTATACATGTTCATGGTTCAACTCGGCGGATCGCTTGGTATTCTGCCGATTCTTCGTAGGACATACTCGAATTCTGACTTCTCTAGAGAAATAAAGTCAGGCTGGAAAATCGGAGTTTTCGGGGGAGTACTTCAGTTCACATCTTACGGACTAGTGCTGACTGCGTTCAAACTGGCGCCGGTTAGCTACGTAGGACCATTCCGAGAACTGGCAATCGTGTTCGGAGTTCTTTTCGGCGCTCTGATCCTCAAAGAATCAGTCGGCAGGAACCGGATCATTGGTGCCTGCGCCATAGGAATTGGTGCACTTGTCGTCGCCCTAGCGCCCTAGAAGCCGAGCAGGCGCTGCAGATTGTCGCCTTTGACTTTCCCCTGTCTGACTCAGACCAGTGCGTCAAGTGCGTATCGACTATCTCGGGACTACCGCTACCCAAAACCATGCGGTCAGGGCCAAAAGAATCGACGACGCACCTACTGAACGGAATCACACTCTCAAACAACAGTTCGTCAGTTGCGTAGTGATTTAGCCCTGACAACTTCATGTACACATTGTCGAGCTCGCTTAGTCGAATCGTGTCCGAGAACTCTGGACCCGAGCCATATTGGGCTTCTGCCATATGATCGACAAGCACAGTGAATTCCGGAAACTCTCTCGCTAGTCCAGCAACCTGCCCGGCGGAGTCTGGACCGATGTGTAATTTGATTATTAGACCCAATTCACCTGCGGTTCGCCAAAGTTTGCGAACGTTGGTATCAGAGAACGAATCGAGATAGTTCTGTTTGCCTTCATGCGCATGGAACCGGAACGCTACCAAAGACTCGCTGTATTCAGCGACCAGTGCCTTCAATTTCTCGGGGGCGTTCCCATCTTTCGGCTAGAACAAAGCGGTCGTCTTCAACAAATCCGATCTGGCCGCCACGCAATCAAGAGCCAATCGATGATCGTCACCGTAAGGTTCCGGGTGAACTAATACCGCTCGATCAATCCCTTGCTGCTCCATTCGATTCAGGTAATCGGCAAGCGGATCCTCAAAGTGCATTTTTTCTTTAGGTTGATACGCCGCTCGTTCGTGAAACGGATACCGTTTCGAATCCGATCTAAACATGTGCGCGTTCCATTCAATAATCATTGATTTCTCGCCGAACTTCTTTTGATGTCGACGTTGAACCGAGATGCTGCGATCATTCTGCACGTATCAGAATAGATTTGCAGTGCCAAGTTCAAAGGCTGGGTGATTATCGAATCCTGTGAAACCTTCACATCGCTCGTTTACATCAATTGCCGTGCCCTGAACGTCGCGAAATCAGAAATAACTACGCTCAACAAATTGACGCTGAAGATTCTCACCCATAGTATTATCGATTAGTTCTACTCCCTGAAAAATTCTAGATTCTAAATTCGAATCCTTCAGGTTGTCGGTGAATCAACGAGTTTCGGATCAGAAGCTGCTGTTGTCACTCCCGGCCGGACTGCCGGAAGTGATGTGTGCAACTCCTTCCGTTGAAAGGTCCAGTTTAGAAAATTGACAAACGTCCAGTCCCTGCGCTGCAAAGAGTGTGGTCGTGACTACCCACTAGAGCCGATCTATGTTTGCGACTTTTGTTTTGGCCCGCTAGAAGTCAGCTATGACTACGGCGCTATCGCTAAAAACATAAGCCGAGAATCGATCCAAGACGGTCCGCTGACCATCTGGCGATACGACGAGCTTCTACCAGCCAGCAGAGATAATGCCGTCAACATCGGTGCCGGGATGACTCCACTGCTCAAAGCCGACAATCTCGGTAAAGAACTTGGACTCAATAATCTTTGGATCAAGAACGATGCAGCAAACCCGACTCATTCCTTCAAGGATCGTGTCGTATCTGTAGCTGCTACTAAAGCCGTTGAATTCGATTTCGACACAATTGCCTGCGCTTCTACAGGAAACCTCGCTGGAGCAACTGCGGCTCACGGAGCCAAGGCTGGAATGAACACAATGGTGTTTATCCCGTCTGATCTCGAACGAGGAAAGATTCTCGGTGCAGCCATATTCGGCTCAGTTGTTCTCGTGAACGGTAACTACGACGACGTTAACCGCCTCTGCTCAGAGCTCGGTGACGATCGACGATGGGCGTTTGTGAATATCAACATGCGCCCGTACTACTCAGAAGGCAGTAAGTCGATTGGCTACGAACTTGCCGAGCAACTCGGTTGGCACGCACCTAAGCATGTCGTCGTACCTGTCGCATCTGGATCACTCTTCACCAAGGTCTACAAGGGGCTACAAGAATTCGCTCAGCTTGGACTTATCGACAGCCCCGAAACGAAAATGCATATTGCACAACCGTTCGGTTGTTCACCAGTTGCAAAAGCATTTATTGAAGGTAAGGCTCACCCTAAACCCGTAGTTCCCGACACTATCGCGAAGTCTCTCGCTATCGGATCACCTGCCGATGGTATGTACAGCGTTGGTATTGCTAACAAAACAGGCGGTTCCGGAACAATTGTTCCGGAAAGCGAAATTGCTGAAGGTATGAAACTACTAGCCGAAACCGAGGGTATTTTCACTGAAACGGCAGGTGGTGTTGTCATTTCAACGCTTCGCCGCCTTGCTCGTGAAGGTGTGATTGCTCCCGACGAAGAAACTGTTGTACTTATCACGGGTACAGGGCTCAAGACCCTTGAAGCAATAGCTGATTCAGTCGAAACTGTAACTATCGACCCGACGATTCGTTCGTTTGACGAAGTTGTAACAGGAGCGCCAGTTTCATAATGCCTTTCCGAAGAGTCAAGTTCACTTTCAAAACCGAAAGAATTCAGAGCCCGGTGATCTACGAACTCGGGCACAAGTTCGATGTTGTAACAAATATTCGGCGTGCCGACATCGATTCCGAGAATGGCTGGGTCGTTCTAGAAATCGAAGGTGCTGTAGATGAAATTGAACGTGGTCTGGAGTGGGTACGAGAACAGGGATCAGACGTAAACTCATTGGACGGTGACATCCTCGCCGGTTAGCGTGCTTGTACTGAACTAATCAATCTGACACTAATTTGCAACGAAATTAGCTAATTAGCGTCTAACATGTTTGTAGATATAAATTGAGCCGTAGATTCGAAATCACATGGTTCACGAGAAAACAGGAAATCTGATGTCCGTAACAGTAAAAATTCCAACGCCGCTCAGGAAACTGACCAACGGTGAGACAAGTGTGACAGTCGAAGGCACAACCGTTGGTGCAATCGTCGATTCACTCCAGGCAGCTTACCCCGGAATACAGGAACGCCTGATCGATGATGAGGGTGCTCTACGCCACTTCGTAAATATCTACCTCGATGGTGAAGATGTTCGATACCTCGATGGTTTAAACAGCGTTGTTAGTGATAATGCTGAACTGAGCATTGTTCCTGCAGTAGCTGGCGGACTCAACTAGTTCGACGGTTAGGGCATTAAACGCCCGGCACAAATAGAAACTCAATTCACCCTGCTAGTTTCATCTTGGCAGGGTGAATTCGTTAATCGAGCACGCTGAGAATTGCTTCTCGAACGACATCGTCAGGTACATCGCGGCGAGTAGTCGCCTTTCCCGGGCCTTCGAGCAGCACCCATCGAATAGTTCCACCGCGTGATTTCTTATCGCTCTTGGTAGCATTGATCAATTCATCGACGTCGAGTTCAGAAATCCTCACAGGAAGGTCGTAGCTCTGGAGCACCCTACGCTGACGATCCACCAGCTCTGTGTCGATCATGCCAAGCCGTTCAGCGATTCCAGCTGCGACCATCATACCTACAGCGACGGCCTCGCCGTGCAAATACGTTCCGTAACCAGAAACTTTCTCAATCGCATGTCCCACGGTATGACCGTAGTTCAGCAATATTCGTTGATCGCCCGTTTCAAATTCATCTGCTGAAACGATTTCGCCCTTGATCGCAACACTTCGTCGAATTGCTTCGACTGGCTCTTCGCCTTCGAGCGCTTTCATCTGCGGAGCCAAACGCTCGAACATATCGAGCAGCTGTGCATCCAAAATAAATCCATGCTTCACCGCCTCGGCCCAACCAGCAGACATCTCTCGTGCAGGCAACGATTTGAGATGCGCAACATCTTGCAGCACTAACTTAGGCTGATGGAACGCACCGACCAGGTTCTTCCCAGTTGGGATATTGACACCCGTCTTGCCGCCTATTGATGAATCGACCATCGCAGCAAGGCTCGTCGGCACATGAACAACCGCAACACCGCGTAGCCATGTAGCAGCAACGAAGCCAACGAGATCGCCAGTGACGCCGCCGCCCATGGCGACAATGATGTCGCCGCGTTCAACTCGTAGATCAGCTAACCACTCATACACAACTTGAACTGTTTCGACGTTTTTGTTCTTCTCGCCGATTTCCAAAGCAAGAAGATGAGTTTCATATCCGCCACGTTCAAGTGCTTCCTGCGCCTTGCGAGTGGGATTCGGAAACATCGCTTCATCGGCCACTAAGAACGCCCTGCCCTGTAGACCTGTCTTGGCGAGTTCAATGCCAAGATCGTGGACGATATTACGACCAACTACAACTCGATAGCTTCCCTGAGTTGTGTTGACGATTGCAGCAAGGTTTTGGTCTTGGTTAGTCATTCGAATCCGCCAGCCCGCTATTTCGCCATGCTTCGGCAATCGCTTCAGCGACCTCATTATGAGATTTGGACTCGGTGTCGACAATCACGTTGGCAGTCGAATAAGCATCTTCACGTTCAAGTAACATTTTACGAAGTTTCTCTATTGGAGCATCGTCGCCAAGTAATGGACGTAGTGTGCGACCTCTCTGGTTTGCCGAACTTACCAACCGTTGGTGAATAACCTCTGGACTAGCGCTCAATCGAACAATTAATCCAGAAGACTTCATCGTCTCGCGATTCACTTCTTTCACAGGAACACCGCCACCCGTCGAAACTATTCGTCCACCTCGTCCTGCGACCTCTTCGAGTATCTGAGATTCAAGTTGGCGAAAGTAGTTTTCGCCGTTCTCTTTGAATATGAGAGGAATTGTCTTACCGGCTCGATCTTCGATCACGCCGTCCATCTCCACAAACGGCCAGCCCAATAATTCAGCGACGCGCCGACCGGATCGAGTCTTACCAGTTCCCGAAAGGCCAATCAGATATATGTTCGGCTTGGCGCCGGTAGTTTCGTTCAATGGTTGTCTGTTCCGTGGCTTCTTCGATACAAAGACTAGCTGTGCCCAAATTCTTGGTGAGAGTCAACGTATCCGGCATAGTTACGCTTAATCTCGTCGAGCGAGTCGCCACCGAATTTTTCTAGCATCGCCTCGACAAGCGTGAGAGCCATCATTGATTCACCCACTGGACACGCTCGGGCAACCTGACAAATATCGCTTCGGTTGTAAGCGGCATCGACTAGTTCACCCGTGTTGATATCGACAGATGGAAGCGGATTGGTCATAGTGGCGATAGGTTTGATCGCTACGTTGACTACGATCGGATTCCCGTTTGACATGCCGCCTTCAATTCCACCAGCATGATTCGTAATCTGCTTGAACCGACGCGGGTCAGAAGAATCTGGTTCAATTACATCCTGAACTTCACGACCCGGCTTGCGAGTGTTTGCAAACCCTCTGCCAATCTCGACACCCTTCACGGCGTTAATGCTCATCATCGAATGAGCCAGTCGTGCGTCTAACTTGCGATCCCAGTGAACATGACTACCAAGACCGACAGGCGCTCCGAAGGCGACAACTTCGAACACTCCACCGATGGTCGTGCGTTCTTTCTTTGACTTGTCGATTGCTGCTTTGAATCGTGCATCGGCGTCGGCGTCTGAAGCACGAACTTCGGAACCCTCAACAACGTTCCAATCAACGTCTTCAGTTGCTACCGAACGCCCCTCTTGATCGCCCGTTGCAACAGCTCGCGAGTGAATTGATATCCCTATTTCTTCGAGAAGTCGTCGTGCTATCGAGCCAGCAGCTACTCTCGCTGCAGTCTCTCGAGCGGACGCTCGTTCAAGAACGTTGCGCAAATCGTGTTGCACATATTTCAGCGCACCTGGGAAATCGGCGTGTCCGGGAACGATTTTTGTGTAGACCTTCTTGTCGACGTCATTGCCAACTTCCGAAACCGACATAGCGTCAGTCCAATTAGCGAAATCTTTGTTCTCGATCCACATCGTGATCGGCGAACCAAGTGATATTCCGTGACGAACACCCGAACGAAGATCAGCGTGGTCCTTCTCGATCTTCATTCGCCCACCAGAACCGTAACCTTTTTGTCGACGAGCCATTTGTTCTTCGATGTACTCCTCGGTCACTCCAAGTCCAGCAGGAATCCCCTCAACAATTACTGTAAGGCCGGGACCGTGTGATTCTCCGGCCGTGAGGTATCGAAATGTCGTCATTCGTAAGGATTCTCATTCGTTTTGAGGGTTGTAAAATCTGTCATAACAAACCGGTGGAGTAAACGTTCTTCACTCAGACGTCATGACTGCAATTAGCGTTTTGTAGCTTCGATTATATGCAGTTGCCAGAACCTGCACCCGATCAACCGGATTTCAGAGCACGTTCAAGAGCAGTAAACATCGTATCGACGGGCGCAGTCTTGCCAGTTGCCATCTCGAAACCTTCGATTCCCTGGAACACCAACATAGTCATGCCACCCGCCGGCTCCCCGCCGGCTTCTTCGACCTCACGTAGGAATTTGGTCATTGGTGGAGCATAGACAGCGTCATATCCCACGGCATCAGCAGAAATCATGTCGGCTGTGGCTGGGGTTGCCAACTCGGCAGGGCCACCCGCCATACCTAACGAAGTAGTGTTTACGAGCAAATTCGCATACGGAACGTAGTTCGATAATTCGTCTCGGCTCATGCCAGTGGCGGTCGGCTTGAATCGACCTTCGCTGAAGTCGTTTGCGAGCGCTTGAGCCTTCTCAACCGTTCGATTCGCAATCGTGAGGCGATTTACCCCAGCTGTCTTCAATGCGTACACAATCGCCCGGGCAGCTCCACCGGCTCCAAATACAACCGCATCTGCGCCTTTGGGGTCGAAGCCAGCTTCTTCCTTAAGCGCCCTTAGAAATCCATTGCAGTCGGTATTGTGCCCAATGAGCTTTCCATCTCGATTGAAAATCCAGTTGACAGCGCCAACAGATTCAGCCGCTTCGGTCAGTTCATCGACCATCGGAATAACAGCCTGTTTATGAGGAAGCGTCACGCACGCAGCGATGAAACCTTTTTCGCGGAAAGTAGCTACCTTATCTTCTAAATCTTCAGGTAAAACGTCCCACGCCTCAAACGTCTCATCGATGCCGAGTTCGTTTAATCCAGCCTGCTGGAAGATAGGTGATTTAGTGTGTCCGATGGGATGCCCCATGACGCCGATGTTGCTGCTCATACTTCTCCAAGTCCGCGCACGGACAAATCTAGTTCGACTGCATATAAGAGTTGAGAATAATTGCGGCCGATGCTGAGTCTATCTTGCCTCTGGCCGCTCCACGTGCTTTTGAAGGAGACTTTCCGGTCTCTCTCAACAGTGAATGCGCCTCCACTGTTGTCATGCGTTCGTCCCACGCCATCACCGGCAAATCGGTCGCCTTGCGAAGTCGAGCGCAAAAAGCATTCACTTTGCGAGCAGCGGGACCCTGTGAACCGTCCAATGAGAGCGGAAGCCCGACCACGATGCCACGCGCCTCGCGTTCGATTGCGATCGCTGAAATATTCGCTGGGTCCTGTTCCCCAGCAGCCCTAATCGCTTCAAGTGGCGTAGCAATCGTTCCAGTAGGATCGCTTATGGCTAGCCCGATACGAGCTTCTCCATAATCGACTCCCAGTAGTCTCCCGTTATCAGCGATGACTAATTCCCTGTCTTGCCACTTAGCGAATCACGAATAATTCCCTCGCTAGCGGCAAGAGCCTCAGGAAGTTGCTCGGCGTTCTTTCCACCAGCCTGAGCTACAGTCGGATTTCCACCGCCGCCGCCGCCCATCATGCTCGCAATGGCTTTAGCGATATTCCCCGAATGAATTCCCGCTTCTACTACGTCATCAGTCGCCATAACTACGACCATCGGCTTGCCGTCGATCACGCTGCCTAGCACGACAACTCCCTTGCCGATCTGGTTCTTCAGATGGTCACCGGTTTTACGAAGCGCACCAAAGTTCGACGCCGGTATTTCGTTTACCTCAACATGAATCGAAACATCGCTTATTTCAATATCGAAACTGTTGGCAGAACTGTTCGAACTACTCCCGCCGACACTCGCCTGTAGAAGCTGCTCTTCAAGCTGTGCTACCTGCTTACGAGCCTGCGATAGATCATTTGCCAATGAGTTGACTCGATCTCCAGCATCAGCCACAGGCACACGGAATTTCAAAGCGATCTCGTCGAGTGCTCCGAATCGTTCAAATATTGCATCTTCTGAAGCAACGCCAGTGATCGCTTCCATTCGACGCATTCCTGAGCCGATGCCAGTTTCTGAAGTGATGACAAACATTCCAATTCCACCAGTCTGCTCCATGTGCGTTCCGCCGCAAAGTTCGTAACTCCACGGCGCATCGATCTTGATCGTGCGAACTTCGTTGTCGTAGGTATCACCAAAGAACGCCAAAGCGCCCTCTTCGACCGCCTCACCGTATGTTGTCCAATGAACCTCAACATAGCGATTAAGTCGAATCTTCTCGTTAACCCGATCTTGAACAGCTTTAATCTGGTCGCGGGTCAGTCCCTGCATGTTGGTAAAGTCGAATCGCAATCGATCTGGGTCAACAACAGAACCTGCTTGCCTTACGTGACTGCCAACTATCTCACGCAGAGCGGCATGCACGAGGTGGGTAGCTGTGTGGTTGCGACGAATACGCTCCCGGCGCTCTCCGTCGACAGAGGCGGTAACACCATCATCTTTGCTTAGCGAACCCGACGTAATTGTTCCGTGGTGAACATTCACGTGTCCATACGGAGCCAAAGTGTCGGTGATCGTGACTTCTACACCGTCGCCTGAAATTACCCCGGTATCGCCAACTTGACCACCACGAGCTGCGTAGAACGGCGTTTCACTGAGAATGATTTCTACTTCATCGCCTTTATTGGCCGAATCGACAGCTTCACCGTTTTTGACGATTGCAGAAACGCTCGTTTCTGAAACAAGAGTCTCGTAACCAGTGAACGGTGTATCTTCAACACCGAGCATTTCATATACCCGGTTCGATTCGGCATTTCCTCCGAACCCTCCAGCAGCCCGACTCCGCTCTCGTTGAGTTTCCATTTCCGTCTCGAAACCGGCTCGGTCGACTATTAGATCTTGTTCTCCAGCGACTTCTTCGGTGACTTCAACGGGATAGCCGTATGTGTCGTATAGAACAAACGCCTCTGTTCCAGAAACTCTGGATTGCCAGTCATTGATGGCACGAACATCACCAGATTCAACCAGTCGTTCAAGTTCAGCAATTGCCAATCGAGTTCCGACAGACTTGCCATCATCACCCGTAGGAGAATTCAGTTTCTTGCCATCTTTAAATTGTTCGGCTGCATCAGCGTTTTCATTACGGTAGTTGACCATTCCTGAAAGCACCCGAGCACCAAACTCTAAAGTACGCGAGAAGCTGTTTTCTTCCTGTTCTAGAACATCTTTGATGAACTCGTAATTGCCAACTAATTCTGGATAGACGTGTCCCAAGTGTTCAGAAACAGTTTTCGAGATATCGGACAGCATTGGCGTGTCCATGCCGAGCTCGCGCCCAAATAACATTCCACGTCGAATCAAACGTCGAAGAACGTACCCTCTACCTGAATTGCCCGGAATCACGCCATCGCCGATTAGAAAGGAAGCTGATCGTGCGTGTTCGGCAACAACCCGAATTGACCTATCGATTTCTTTGTTCTGTCCCCACTCTTTTCCAGAGAGTCGTTCGACATGGGCAATGATTGGTCGAAACGCATCGGTTTCGTACACGTTCGACGCGCCCTGAAGAACCGCAAGCATGCGTTCGAATCCCATGCCTGTATCGATATTTTTCGCAGGTAGAACCGTGTCGTTGCCATCTAGATCGCGGTAAAACTGGGTGAATACAAGGTTATACAGCTCAACGAAATCGTCGTGGTAATTAGGCCCCCACACGCCTTTCCGAACAGGGTCATCTACCGATGGAACTTCATCGAGCGATCCTTGGTAATAGTTGATCTCTGAACTAGGACCACATACGCCTTCGTCACCAGCCGGTCCCCACCAGTTGTCTTCATCACCGAATCGGTAGATTCGGTCGGCGGGTATTCCCAACTCTTTCCAGATGTTTTCCGCTTCATCGTCGGTGGTGTATACGGTGTAGTAGAGACGTTCTGGGTCAAGTCCAAATCGATTGGTCAGCAGGTCGAGCGCCCAAGCGCACGCCTCTTTTTTGAAATAGTTACCAAAGCTGAAATTGCCCAGCATTTCGAACATCGTCAAGTGGGTGTCGTCTCCGACTTCCTCTATGTCGGTAGTTCGGAAGCACTTCTGCGATGTTGTGACGCGGGGGTGAGGTGGCTCTTTTTCTCCGGAGAAGTAGGGCTTGAACTGAGCCATTCCAGAGTTTGTGAGAAGTAATGTCGGGTCAGCGGCAGGGATCAGCGATGCTGAGGGCATTCGAAGGTGGTCATTTCCTTCGAAATACGAAAGGAATGCCTCTCGTAGTTCATCTGCTGTCTTTGGAGGGCGGGAAGTCATAGTTCTCCGAACTGCGCGCGTAAATGAATCAGAACAATGTTGAACTACTGATTTTAGTTAGTGGTCAATTTGCGTGTCAAAGATGATTTATGACATGCGAATTTTGACGATTAACAGTTACCGTGATTGAATTCGGAACTAAATGTAAACGACCGCCGCGTGCGCTACGAGTTCGAACTTGAGCTTTTATAGGCGTGGTAGGACAAATTCCATGGCTCATAAGAGCGGTGATTTCTCAAACAGCGTTTCGAACAGTGAAGCGTCAAATTTCGCAGCAATGATGAAGAAACTAATTTCCGGTAGGAAGTTGATCGTAGCGTCCAACCGGGGTGCGCTCAATTTCTCGGAAGATTCTTCAGGGAAACTTGTCGCACGACGCGATACCTCTCGTTCATCTGAATTGTTCGAACCACTTTCTGACGAGCCGATTTCCTGGATTACTGGCGCAGTAAGCGCAGCGGATCGTAACGCTGCCGATACTCAAGCAGACGATCTTGGAATAATTCGAAATGATGTACTCCCTGACGATTGGAATGTGAGATTCGTCTCACTGCCACGCCGTGTTCATCACAAGTTCTATAACGTCATTTGCAATCCCCTATTGTGGTTTCTGCTCCACCGATCATGGAGTCCAACGTTCACACCGAATATCGGAAAACAAGAACACGACGCTTTGGAACGCGGCTATAGGGTGGTTAACCAATCGTTTGCAGATCGGATATCCGACAGCGCAGACGGTAGTCAAATCGCCCTGATTTGCCGTGATTATCAACTGATGTTGGTTCCCGGTATGGTTCGGAAACGTCATCCCGATTCGTTGATTCACTTTTCGTTCGAAACCCCCTGACCCTGGCCTTCAGAACTCGAACTCATTCCAATTGCATGGCGTTCAGAATTGTTGAATAGCCTTCTGTCTGCAGATGTAGTTTCATTTCCGACCGCCGCTGATAATAACGCTTTCATTGCCTGTGTACGTTCGCACTTCAGTTCGGTATCAGATAATCGACCGACTAAGGTCGGATTTAGAAACGACTTGCTTACGAAAGATTTACATGAGGTTCGCCTCAGTGTGTTGACGCCGTCGGTACGATCGATGCAATTTAAATCGGTCATCGATTTCGGCCCGACTCAACGATTTATCAAGAACCTGTCGGGAGATGATTCGAAGCACACGTTCGTAACGGTAGATCGTTCCGAACCGCACAAGAATATCGTGCGGTCCATCAATGCTTACGGGGAACTGTTGAAACGACGGCCTGAATTAGCCGAGTCGACCCGATATTTGCTGATGCTCACGCCTGGACCGACTCATATCTCCGCATGCAAACGAGTGTCTGAGGAAGTCCGTCGAGCCACACGAAAGGCTAATGATGCGGCGAAAAACTCTGATCCGATTTGTGTGTATGAAGAGAACAATTTCTATCGGGCCATCGCAGCCCTCAGCGTCTATGACACATTATTTTCGATCCCAGTGGCGGACGGTGTCGGGCGGAGTCCACTCGACGGTCCAATTGTGAACACTAAAGACGGTGGAATGATTCTCGGTGAAAATGATGCCGCCAGCTATCTATTTCGCAAAAATGCGTCGATAGTAAGTTTCACCGATATTGCCGGTATTTCAAATGCCATGGAAAAAGCAGTAGACGAATCGCCAGAAATTCGTTCTGCCCAAGCAACTGCTATTCAAGACATCGTTAGTTCGCTTGATCCGGCAGCGACCATTCACCAAATTATCAGTGAACTACACGAAGTCTCCAACAGTCGGTAGGGCCTAGCTACTCGTCGTCAGCAGTGTCCACGAGTAACGATCGCGACTTGATGTCCATCAATGCGTCAGAAACGCGAGTATCGGTAGCGATAGCTTTTGCAGCAAGCAATTCTTCCCGACGTTCAGGAGTGAGCTTTCCATCATCACGATTACCCGTTGTACTACCAGCAGCAGTTGGCTTGCTTTGTGGTGGTGCAGGTCGGTTAGTCGGTGATCTGCCAGGCTGATCAGACGTAGTAATGTCACGAACTCCATCGGCTACGACTTCAGCCCGGAACGGCGGCTGGGCTTCTCCCCAGTAGACAGTCTGGTGCGGGAACGGGATTTCTATACCTTCGGCGTCGAATCTTATTTTGATGCGCTTCCGCATCTCTCCCATGATTTCCCACTGTGCCATCGGCTTACAGTCACCGAGCATTTTGAACGTTACCGCCGAATCGTCAAGTGAGTTCAGTCGAAGTACCTGAGGAGGAGTTATCAACATTAATCCGTAATATGGATCAGCTGCAATATCTTCACCGATTTCGTTGAGAACCTCTATCACCCGATCAACATCTTCTTTGTAGGCAACACCAACATCTAGATTCACCCTCGACCAGTACTTGGTCTTGTTCGATGCAACCGTAATTTCTCCGTTTGGAATAACGTGTACTTGTCCATCGAGGTCTCGCAATACTGTACGTCTGAGGTTGATCGATTCGACCAATCCTGATATTCCCGCAATCG
>Ga0233439_10000633_pt1 | contig 50911 bp, 44 predicted proteins | sample SI_123_September_6_FD_182713 | JGI IMG/M metagenome (GOLD analysis project Ga0233439, IMG submission 182713) | Seawater microbial communities from Saanich Inlet, British Columbia, Canada - SI_123_September2016_100_MG | ecosystem: Environmental > Aquatic > Marine > Inlet | place: Canada: British... | reverse complement strand
TAACAAAAATTCTATTTACCACCGCTTTTACGTTTTTATGGTAACAATTATTAACCCAATCCCCTATTTAATGAATCTCCTCGTTTGTTACGGTAACTGGTAACGTTTTCTACCAGCAATTTACAATTATGGTAACAATTCACTGTTGAAACCATTTCAACGAAATTTATTTGACCTTCTCGCACCACTTATGCTCACAAAAACTGTTAGTGCCCATACCAGGCATTTTCGCACCATAAAGCATTTTTTAAAACCATTTAAACACTATTTCGCTGCATTATACATATGACCAACCAAGAACAAGCCACTATCGCACACGCCGTCCCTATTCAATCCACAATACGTGTAATTCCTTCCGAAGTTAATGAACCGCCCCTAAATATTAAAAAAACTTTCTCTTATTCCAAATCCGTACAATTGTTCGCCATTATCGAAGCGTTCTTTCTTATACTTTTCGGTTTCTATCAACCTTGGTATTTTCTCCAGGCTATCGGACCTATTTGCGGTTATACCGGCGCCAAAAAATTTAACGTCTATTTATCCTATTTTTATTTTTCATACCTTATTGTCGCATTCCTCTCCAAGATATTCATCCTCTCTTTAACTCTCCCAAATACAGACTCCTTCTATATTTTCCTTTCTTTCTTCTCACTCTTCATCGATATATGGATCCTTAAAATATCACACTCCTTCCTTCATTATTTACAAGGTCTTACCGCAGACGAACGCAATAATCTACGCCATATGAAAATTATCACCACTTATCATTATTGGTAAATATTTAAATACAATCCTATCTTTATTACAATGGACTCATTTAATAAAGATATCCTTTTACATATATCCAAGTTTCTTGACAATAATACTTGTTGTAAATTATCTGATTTACATAATCTATCTATCATTAATAAATTCTATTACTCCATGTACAAAGAAAAAGTTAACATTATACCCTTGATTCCACTCAAGTATCGCAAACTCATTTATAATACTGAACCCAAAATCTTCAATTATAATTGTTATATGTGCGGACCTTTCAATAAAATAGAAGTTTCTAATATAATCGGAGCCATCGAAAACTCCAGAAATAGATCTTTACCTGATAGACCTAAACTTTATTATCCCCAGAATCCTCAATTCCCTATCCATTTTACTTCCACTTATGATATGAATATATTCAAAACTAAAGTTTCAACCTTAGCTCTTAATCTCAAGTTTCTCCTATCTGGTAGATGTTGCAATGGACAAGGAAGCACTCTATTTATTAAACATTAAACATTAAATTGAATTGATATAAAATATATATATCTATTCAATATATAATAACCATGTCTCAAAATACAATCAACAATAACAATCCAGAAGAACCAAACTACCAACCTTCGCAAGTTTATAATGATGACGAAGGAAAATGCGAAGATGACCCCCGCACCGGCACTGGTAGTAAATATTATAAAGAAAAGCACGCTATCACTTTCGCTCAAAATTATCTTAAAACAGACACCGCTAAGGGTATGGATGAACAAAATAAAACCGCCATGAAAGTTTGGGCTAATAAAGGTCCTAATGTCGCCGCCACTTATATGATGCATCAGGCTGGCGGTGATTATAGTCGTATGAGAAGTATGTACGGTTAACGACGCCTCCTCCTTTTACTCTTCCTACGTCGCCGTCTGGTGCGTTTTTTTAAGTTCCTTTTTCTACGCTTTTTCTTTGTACCTCTTCTTCTTCTTTTTCTCTTTGTATATTTCTTTTTTCTTCTTCCTCCCCAACGCTCAAACATCATTTTATTAAACTCCTCATCATTCATTTCAAAACCTTCATCCAACAACGAACCAGTGTCTATATCCATCGCCGCCACCCATGGAATCGGGCTCTTTTTCCCATCACCTCCAGGTCTCTTCTGAAGTCCCTTGTCGGTATAAATTATATTACGTGCCTCTTCCGCCCCTCTTATCTTTTCCCTTCCTACTTCACCATCAGATTCATTATAATTTTCTTGTTTTAACCTTTTCAATTTTCCGATATATTCTTTCCCCCTTCTTTTATATTCCGTAATTCCCTGCCTAAAAAAGGTGTAAGTCACCCATGCTTTTTTTTTTCTTTCATCAGTGGTACGATAATCCTTAACCATATCTACATTATTATTAACATCTTTGATTTTGTTCATTAAATTCTTTATAACCAATCTTATCATTTCTGTATCCTCGGCATCAGGTTCCTTAAATTTTTTTCTCCATACGCCTCCAAAGGTTTTTAACATATTCGCAACCGCACTTTTTCTCCATTCCTCAATCTCTTTCTCATAATAATAAGTGGGGTGATTCGCTCTATCAAACCTTTTTTGTAGAGAAACATCAACCACATTTCCAGCTTCATTGCGTCTTCGTTTTTTCATATGTTCTGTGTGCAGCCTCGTTGAGTTTTTGTTTTTCTCTGGCGTTTCTGGTGGCCTCTTCTTACTACTACTCATATATATTATCTAAATATTATATTATATGAATCCGTTTGAGATTGACGACCTCAAGAGGCACATCTTCTCTTTCCTGAGAAAAAAACCACATAAACAATGTCCCGACTGCCTCGATGTATTAGAATGGGACCCCGGAAAAAAATTTAAAAAATTCGTTGAATGGGGTGGCTTCAACCACAAATTTATTATGTGTAATGATTGTTATAGAGATAACTTTTTAAGAAATTACCAACACCTTCATATATGTGAAATGTGTTAACAGGCATATATCGGTATAATCTCCCTCAACTCTGTCGTATTCACCGCACCATTCCCAAAATATAGTTCCATAAACTCCTTCGTCCTCTCATCCTCAAACGAATCGCATATTTTTCCGTATAATTCCCTTCTTTTATCCTTTTCCAACTCCTTATCATACCTTATACATATCAAATGATTCTCTATAAGGTAATCCTTCTCTATATCTATCAAACAATAGTCAAAATTATACCTTCCTACACCATATCCTCTATTCATTACTATCATCAATTCATTATTTCCTCCTTTTTTAATGTAATTCTTCTTCTCTACATTCTTGTAAGCCTTATTTATCAATTTTTTATCCTTTATATCACTCGAATATATCAACCTTGTATCATTTTCATCCATAGATAGTATATCTTTATGCTGATTCCATACTATATTACCTACATGAACCCTAAATTCCATCTCATTTAGCGATTTTGACCCCTCATATAGCTCTTTTATCCTCTTCACCTTCTCTTTTGTATTGAATATTGTATATCCTCCCCTCTTTATAACCCATTCTCCATTATCCTTCGCCTTCTTTTTTACACACAATATCATCGTTTCTTGAGTCGTTTCCAGCCATTTCGCACCTTCATTGTCCTCTATTCCTATTATTTCACACGTTTTATCTATTAATTCCCTTAATTTATTGTAATATAAACAATTTTTAAAGCTTGAAGGCAGCACAAAACTCAATATACCTCTTTTTTTTAGCAAAGACAATGATTTTAAGATGAATAATACAAATATATTCGGCCTACCTTCTATATATTTCAAATAATCCTTCTCTACATCCCCTCTTTTCATCACATAGAAGGGCGGGTTACCTATAATCAGGTCATATACCTCCTCAAAATCCGTTTTTAGATAGTCCCCTCTCTTTAATTCTATATTCTCACCCTTCATATCCTCATTTTTCTCACATAATCCCGTCATCATCTCATTCATCTCTATCCCCTCTATCCTACTCTTCTTATATTTATTACTTAACTCCTTTATAAACTCCCCCGACCCATAACAGGGTTCCAATATCCTTTTAAATCTCCTCTTCCCTAACATTTTTATCGTCTTTTTTATGATTTCTTGTGAGGTAAAATATATTCCATTGCTCTTCTTCTCATCCTTATTAAGATTTTTGGTTATCGTTTTCGATAATTCGGTATAGCTCATATTAATATTTAATATCATGGATAATTTAAATCAATTTTAAAATAAAATAAAAAAACCCTATTCACCCGGTATTTTTATAAAATTATTTTAAGTTATTAATCCATTCTAAAACAGATTTCTCACATTTTTCGCGATCCGGATGTTTGAAATAATCCTTGGATATGCCCGAAAGAGTTTTTCTTTGTTGATACATCGCACGGTCATAATAAATGAACCCTCTATTTAAAGGATCTATTTCCATTTCTTTTTCGGAAAATTCATCGCATAATGCCTTGATTTTTTTTTGATGTGCTAAAAATCTCTGCCTTTTATCTTCATTCAATACATCACGCCCACGATATATAGTAGTTTTGTTATATTTACTACAACAAAAAGCATATACGCAATCCGCTTTGGGAAGGCCTCCATTATAAACAGGCGAATCATTATTCTTATCAACAGATTTAGCTTCAAGAGGAATTAATATATTATTCCATTTAATGATAAAATCAGGACAGGCATGTGTACCAAAAGGCTGTTGAATAAATGTATTGTTAGGAAGGTCCGTTATCCAATTAGGAGTGAGATGGTTTTTCCAGAAATCTTCTGAAGATATTTTTTGTGATTTCGGCGCTTTAGTCCAAAAATTAGTCTTACACCTATTAACTTCGTTGAAACCATATTGTAAAAGAACATCCGCTATAGCGTCTTCGTGTTTAGATATATTATGGACAGCGCCTGAACACGCCGCATAATTTTTATAATAACATAACGATAGTATTCGTTCGAAAGCCTTACTCATATTGTTCGTGTTATTCATTTTTATTCTTTTTCTATTCTATTTGTCTTATATATCTATAACATAATGAATCAATTTTTCCATATTTATGAAGGTGGAAATAGTTATGAATAGTGCTATTTCCCTGTTACGCATATAACCAATGTAATGATTGCGTATTCGCTTCCGCTTGGCTTCCTTCCGCTTGGCCTCCTTCTGTTTGGCCTTTTGTAAAAGATAAATATATAAAATCAATTTAAATATATTATTCGATATTTTTCTTATATGGAAAATGAACACCCTATTCCTTGTCACGTCGAATACGTTTGGCTTGACCATAATCAGAATTTTCGTTCTAAGACTAAGGTCTTAACCAATCATAACCCAAAACAGCAAGGTCTCCCTATGTGGAATTATGATGGCTCATCTACTAAACAGGCCAATGGAGCTAACTCTGAAGTATTTATACGCCCTATCAAACTATGCTATGACCCCTTTAGAAGAAGCGAAAACGCTTATATTGTATTATGCGATACTTGGCTCGCTGATAAAACTGAGTCTCAAAAACAAAAAAAACTTGTTTATATCTCACACCCCGATAATTCAAGAGCAAGAGCTCAATATATTTTTAATAAACCAAAAGTTATTTATGAAGACCCTTGGTACGGCATTGAACAAGAATTCTTTTTTACTACCAGAGAAGGAACCGGTATCGGCCCTACTAAAAGATTCTTTGAAACACCCGTCGGCATGACCACCGTTGATGGTAAAGAATGGGTTAGCACCAGCGGAAAAACACAAGGCGATTTCTATTGTGGCGTAGGTCCTAATAATGTTAAACAGCGTGATGTCGCTGAATATATCCTTAATTGTTTGTCCTTCTCCAGGCAAATTAAATGCACTGGTTATAATTGGGAAGTCGCTCCTGGACAATGCGAATTCCAAATTTTTGATGCTGGTATTGACGCCGCCGATTCTCTACTACTTTTCCGTTATATCGCTCAAAGAGCCGCTGAAGAACGTGGTCTTTCCATTAATTTTCATCCTAAACCTATGTCTGGTGATTGGAATGGTTCCGGTTGTCATACCAATTTCTCCTCCAAATCCATGAGAGAACCCGACTCTTATTTTTCCGTTATCACCCCCGCACTTAAAGCTCTTAAAAATAACCATAGTTATCATATAGAAAATTATGGTTCTGGTAATAAAGAACGTCTTACTGGTGAACACGAAACTGCCTCTTGGGATACTTTCACCGCTGGTGTAGCCAATCGTGGTGCTTCTATTAGGGTACCTACACAAACGTATTATGATAAATCTGGTTATATTGAAGACCGCCGTCCTTCTTCTAATATGGACCCTTATGTAGTCACCTCTCTTCTCGCTAATACCATCATTCTTAAAGGTAAAGAAACCAATCTAACTGAACAAGTTTCTATGATTGGAACACACGCTGATGAATCTACCGTTTCCACCAACGCTTAGACGTGCCTTTTTTTTAGTTCTCTTTTTGCAGTTTCATTTATTCTGTTGAGGCCAATAATGCCTGCTTACTCAACATACATTCCTTCCTTCTCTCACTCCTTAATCCCTTACTATTTATATATTTTATCGAATTCGTTAAATTCTTCATCAATACATCTTGTTGGAAAAAATTGATAACCTGTCCATTCGTAATATTCTTATGTAATATTTGCAATGAATTCGTACAATACAAATTATATGACTTTAACTTACTATTTAACCCCATCAATTTCTCCTGGACCGAATTATAGTATTTTTGCACTTCATCATTTACTGCTTTGGCATCATCCAATTTAAAAATACACGTCTTATCTTCGTCTTCACTTGTGTATATATAAACATAATCACTATATAAAAATTTATCCAGAGAAGGTGAATTCTCTTTACCCTTTACCAATACAAATGCTATATGAAATCCATAACCAAATTTAATCAATATATCAATCTCTTTACACGGATCTATCCAATACGCCATCTCCTCCATCTTTTTATCCTCCTGGAATTGTGTTATCAATCCATCTAAATAGCCTTTCTTTACCCATCTACCCAATTTCCTTCCTTTCTTTAATCCACAATCTTCTAATAATTCTATTATCTTTCCTGAATTATTATCCTTCCACGTCATCTTTAATATATTCGTCATTAATAACGCAATCTTTTGTTTTAAATCCGATAACATTTAAATAATACCTTTAAAAAAAAAGTATCATTTTAACTTACTAAATATTATAGCTGTACCACCTGCACCCCGTCTTCATACTCGTCTTCATAAATATCATGCCCTCTCACCATTCTATAATTCGCCAGATCCTTCTTATTCTTCCATCTTTTCTTCTTCGTTCTATATCTGGGACTACCCTTCCTTGTATTCGTCATTGCTTTCCCCACGTAATCCATTATTCTTGATATCGCATTTCCCATATAATATTAGACCATATAATTTTTATATCAATATATATTAACTATGCAAGTTGAACACAAGTATGTTTTCTGTTATTGGTTATGGCCTTGGACATTGCTCTTTCTTTTAGGTATTATTAAACAAACGCCTCTCCCATCCTTACTTTTCGCTGTAATTTATAATATTTGGACTAATTTCTTTAGCCCATGGAATCATAAATTCCCCTTATCTTATAGTATATTGGTTATCTCAATGGAAACGTTGGTTTTTCTTAGTGTCGCATACAAATCAAAAAACGTTGTTAAGGATTTTTTCAAAGATATGTATTTCAATATTTTTATTTTTTTGGTTTATTTAGCTTTCCTTTTTATAAACAATCTGTCTTTTTCTGAAATTTATTTCAAACACATTCCAAATCAACGTAAATCAGATGGCGATGCTTTAACTTTTATTAAAAACAAGTTCGCTTTCATATTATCTTAAATACTATATAAAAAGGACTTCAATTCCATATATTGCTTCCCCATATTCGTTATGTCTTCGTTCTGCCATAACTCACAGTTTCCAAAAGATATCCCTTTCGTTGGGGTAGTATCCATCGTATCTTCCCCGGTTATCTTATAGAAATTCCATCCCAATGTCTCGAATATAGCCACATATTTCTTTCCTTTTATTTTACATCCATATATTTTCGCCATGTTTGATAGTTCTCGTATTTTAAAATTACCTTATAAAGTAATTTTAAATCAATTTTTCAATCTATTTCTTAAACTTTCATTCTCTTTTTCTAATTCCGCCATTTTTCTTTCATGATGGTTCCAAAACGCGTCTACTAATTCTTTTGTTTCCAACGAATACAAATCTTCTTTCTGCACTATTGGATCTTTTGTTTTTAATCTTATAGCCATAAGATTTGTATCACGAGTGAAATCGCACAACATCTTCTGCACTTTGAAATTTCCACTCCAGGAATATCCTCTAAATTTATCTACAACTTCTTTTTCTAATAAATGTATTTTTCTACAAAGTTGATCGGCAAAAGCATCCCAATCTGTTTCTTCTTCTGTTATTGAAGCCATTATATTATTTATTGCTTATCCTCTATATCCTTTATCGCATCCTTTATGTTACAATTCGTAGCCAATTTCGCTATAATAGCATTATCAACTGTAGACTTTTCTATTATTTCACGATGTAATTTCAGTTTTACATTTCCTAATTTACTACAATCCTCGTCTGTATGCATGATATCATAATTAATATCCCCAAATAATTTGTGTTTAAACCAAAAAATTTCTTTATTTAGTTCCCCCCCTTCTTTCACATCTTCTTGAACCCAACCTTCTTTTTCTTTATTTACCCAAAATTTTCCTCTTTTTCCATCCGCACAATGAACTGGTCTTTCTTCTGCTGGCATTTTATTTATTTCTTTTATAAATAATTCAGAAGGCGCGTCCTTTATATATTGTAAATTAGACTTATAAACCACGTCTTCCAATTTATATTTAACTTCTTTTGCTAACCGCCCAATTAAATTTTCAACTGTTTTCGCATCTTTACAATAATCATCCAGATATACCTGGACCGTTATATTATTATTATATGTATTATTACAGTTCGTATTATTATCTCCCATCGTTTTATGGTTTAATAGTAAATGTAGTTGTTCTGTTGTAAGAAAAACGCCGGCATTGTTAGCTGGTGTTTTATCTTCTTCTTCACTTTCTTCTTCCAAATCATTTATATATTCACATTTTTTCTTATGTTTCCATAATCCACTTCTGTTTTTATATTCCTCACCACAATGCTCACAAATATATGACTTTACCCTTTTTTTACTCGTTTTTGGAAACGGTTTGGAAACGCTTGGAAACGCTTTTTTAATATGTTTTTTGGTAAGGATATGTCTGTCCCAATGAGATTTTTGTGACGCTATATAGTCACAACATTCGCAATAATTATAATACCCTTTTTTTACCCTTTTTTTTTCGTTTTTACCCGTTTTGGAAACATTTGGAAACATTTTATACTAAATAAAGATAATATTTTTAAGTATTTACCAAAAATAATGTATTATTTTTTTTATGGTCACAAAAATCATTCCAGAAAAAATACGTTTTAAAACCTTATATGCTCTCATAGCATTGGGCTTGAGGGTTTTGCATAAAAATCGTGCTTGTTTTAGTTGTGTACAGAGTTTTTGGACATTTCATGAGACATTTGAAATGTCCAATTTCTGACTCCAGACTAGAAACATATACATATATAACAAAAAACCATAAATATATATAAAATTGATATAAAATTATATTAATATATTTATTTATTATGAGCAAAACAGGTTTGAAAAGAAAAGGTAAAGAGAAATATTATACATCTCTTGCAGTGGTGAAAAAGCTTTTAGTATCTTACAATAAAATAATTGAAAGAAATGATACAGATTTGTGGATAGAACCAAGTGCGGGCAATGGATCATTCACATCATATTTGGGAGATAGGAATCTGGTAGCTTATGATATTGCACCTGAAGGAGATAATATTATAAAACAAGACTTCTTTGATTTAAATTTGGATATATGGTCTATACCACTGCATTTTATAGGGAATCCACCATTTGGTAGGCAGTCATCTATAGCAATACAGTTTATAAAACGCATTACAGCGTGTGAGAAAACGAAGTCATTGGCGTTTATATTGCCCAAAAGCTTTAAAAAGGATAGTATGAAGAGATACTTTCCTCTAAACTATCATTTGGAACATGAAGAGGATGTGGATAAAGATGGTTTTACAATGGAAGGAACAAATATAGATGTGCCTTGTGTATTTCAAATATGGGTAAAGAAGGATCAAGAACGTGAAAAACCAGTAAAATTAGAACCAAAGGGTTATGAATTTACAAAGAAATTACAGGGTAGATATGCGTTGAGAAGAGTAGGAGTTCGTGCGGGTTTAATACTGGATATGTTTCTTCATCCACTATCCGAAATATCAGAACAGAGTCATTATTTTATGAAGTTAGATGAAGGAGATGAGAAATTTATAGGAAAATATGAAGAAACTATAAATTTTGAACATAATAATACGGTTGGTCCTAAATCAATATCGAAACAAGAATTTATTCAAGTATTGAATCAGTTATTTTAACGGCGACGTCTTCTACGTCTGGATTTTTTACCCTTTCTACGACGTTTGCGACGAGTTTTCTTGCGTTTTCTACGGCTTTTTTTACTTTTTCTACGACGTTTGCGACGACTTTTACGTCCTCCTCTTAAATCAAGGGCACCTCTGGTAAGTTTATTAAGACCACCAGCACTGGTTTTCAATAGAACAACACTTAAATTTTTAACACCACCGACGACAGAACCTATGGCGTCACCACCTTTTTTCAAAATTTTACCACCAGTTCCGGTTACAACAACAAGACCTTTACTGGCTCCTTTAATAGTGTATTGAATAGCACCGTTATCTAATCTAACTGGTTTTGTTAATTTGCCAACTTTGTTTAATAATTTAGCGGCACCTTTACCTGTTTTTTTAACGACCTTTGCGTTATTGTGGAACAAACCTCTATTGATCATTTTGAACATTTTATGAACACGATTAATAAGTTTGGTTGCTGTACTTGCGATTGGGATTTTGACCATTATATAATAATAGCAGAAAATATTATTTAAAAATATAAGAAAAAATTAATTATAATGAGGAAAAGTTTTTGTCTAAAAGTCATTGGAGTGATGAGTTTTCTGTTTTTAGGAATAAACGCAGAAAATACTGATACGAAAAAGAAAGTGAAACATAACTGGATTAGGGTGCCTTGGTCTCATGGTGGGTATTATTATCATAATACAAAAACGCGTGAGGACCGGGATACACCCCCTCAAGGTGTTGAATTATAAAAAATTGATTTAAAATATTTGAGAATTAATATTTATACTCAAATATTTATACATCATGACTCAAACTCAATGCACATATTGTGAACGTTCTTTAAGAATAGAAATAATATCACCATTCCCAAATTTAAAATATATAATTTCAAAAAGGAACCCTACAACGCGGTATGGTGGAAAGTTTTGTAGTACGTTTTGTGGGACGAGTCATATTAGAAATGTGGAATCAATGTTGAAAAGATATAAATATAATATTAAAAAAATAAAAAGAATACAACAATGGTGGAAAATTATAACGAATTAACAAGTCAAATTATCACGAATCCATTGTTGTATTTTAAGATTAGTAGGCTTTAAAAAGGATTGCATAGCATCATAATAAAATTCTTTATTTGTTTCATCAGTATCATTATCTAAAATATTAAGAATATTATAAACAACTACCAATGTTCTTTTTTCATAAACATCAGTTATTTTTTCAAATACATTATCTATATTAACAGCAGCATCATCGGTTTTAAATAATTCTTGAGTATCAAGGTCTAATATATTCTTATACATTTGTAATGTTGTAGTAATAGTAGCTAATTTAGTATTTTTATAAGTATTAATAAGTGCGTCGATACCTTTTATAGCCGATTTTAATATATATGCGTTCTTAGGATTATTACCATCCGTTTTATACCATAAATAAAATCTACGAATTGCATGGAAAAGATAATATAAATCATCTTTATTATCGCCATACCACCATCTAACAACACCTTGTGAATATGTAGGTTTTTGTATATGTAGTATATTATTAGAAATACTAACTTTGGTTCCTATGGGGCAGTGGCTTACTAATGATAATTGTATCATAACCTGCAAAGGCTCTAAAATCATATCCTGCCTTTCTTTTTGCTGATTAAAATTCATATATATATTAAGCTAATTATTATTTTAAATAAGTTTAAAGAATAATGTAGTTATATATAAATTAATGGATTATGAAAGCAACGATTTAATAACGATGCGATTTCCAAGAGATAATGCGACATTTGCGAAATTTAACAATAAATCACTGGAAGAACAGGAAGACATTGTGAAATTAGGAATGGTGATGCAATCGAGCGGTAAAGATAGAAAGATAACACTAAATAACGAAGATTGGGAAGAGAAATTAAGCAATATAAAAAGAAAAAATTGTGATATGAATAATAAATATGATGAACAGATAAAAAAATTGAAAGAGACTATAAAAAAGATGAAGGATGATAATAGGGAAGAAATGAGTAATGGGATTAAAGAAGCGAAAGAACTTGAAAAAAACAAATTTGAATCATTGTTATTGAATTCTCAAAGTCGTGTAGAGAAATTATCCGAAGATATTGAATCTCTTAAAAAGGAAAAATGGGATTTGGCGGATGAAATGAGGAAAAATTATGATGAAAAATTAGATAAGATGCGGGAAAATGAAAGAGTATATCAAGAAGAAAGAGAGGAAAAATATAGAAATTCTTTGAAAGATTTGGCTGATAAAATGAATGACGATGATAAATGTCAAGTAGCATCAAATAAAGGGAAGGTAGGAGAAAATAGCATTCAAAATTTTTTAACCATGTCTTTACCAAAGGCAGATATAGAAGATGTAGCACAAAAAGGTGGTGCTGGTGATTTGATTATCCACGACGCTTCTCGTAATATAATGGTAGAAGTCAAAAATTATGATAGTGCTAATGTAAAAACATCAGAAGTCAATAAATTTAAAAAGGATATGACTGGTAATAATTTTACTGGAGGGATTTTCTTAAGTATGAAACGAGGTATATGTAATATAGACAATTGGACTATTGATACTATAAGTGGTAAGCCGGTTATATATTTATGTAATGTGTCCAGCAATATGGAGAATATTATAACAGCTTATAAGATAATTAAAAAACTATCTGAAATTAATATGGACTGGACAATTACGGAGAAGTTGAAAAAAATTGAAGATTTTGTAAAGCAATACGGCAAGGACAAGAAGAAGAAATTGAAAATACTCAACAATCATACAAGAGACATGACCAAATGTATCGAAGAAGAGGAGAAAAAATTGATTACTTTAATTGAATTTTTAAGAGATTAATATATTAAATAATTATGTATATTTAATATATATGGATAAAGCGAAATTAGAAGAATATATTAATTTATGTGCTCCTTCCTTTCTTATTAAAATGAAAAAAACAAAAAATGATGAGCCTTTTTTTTTTAAAGCAAATAAAAGCGATTATAATAAAGACACAACTGTATTAAGATTTACAATACCCTATATGGACACCGAGAGTGATGACACAACTCAGTTTTATCGAGAAATGGATTTAAATGTGTTCGATAATGATTTTGAAAAACTTAAAGCAACAATTATACCAGAGCATAAAGATATGTATAAAGATATATTTACGAAACAAATGGAGGTTGATTGTGGTAAAGAAAACTGTGGTGGTAATAAATTGATTCCTCCTCCACCGCCGGCACCAGCAAACCCAACAACAAAGCCAGAAATAAAATCATTAAAACCTCCAGGTAAGGGTGCAAGAGACAAGGCAAGAGAAGCACTTCCAAAACTAATGCCACCTCCAAGTATTAGAGCCTCTCAAGTAACAGAGCAAGACACATATGCTACGTTTGATGGATCGCTTCCGGAGTACAACTATCCCCCAGAGTACCACGGCGGCGGAAAGAAGAAGAAAAAGAGAAGGAAGAAAAGTAGTAGAAGTAAAAAAAGGAGAAACAAAAGGAAGAACCGTACAAAGAAAAATTAATATATCAATGAATAATATATTAATGTTTCATTTTTGTAAGCATAAGGATATGCTTGGGAAACCAAAAACAGGAGTGCATAGTTATAGAATAATGAATATTGCTGTAGTGGATGTATTGCTTACAATACTATTAGCGAAGGCAATACAATATTATATAATACCGGAAACGAATATATGGTTAATATTATGCAGTAGTTTTTTATCAGGTATAATATTACATAGGATATTTTGTGTGAAGACGACAATAGATAAATTTTTATTTGGAAGATAAGATAGTCTTATATAATTGTTCTAATTTTTTAAGATTGGTTATTTTTTTAGAATATTGTAATAATTTAGCTTCAATATTATTTTTACTATACTTGATTTTGAGTGTTTTATATAATAATTTTTGATTTTTTTTGAATTTTAAATAAGCGATGAACCGTCTAATAAATTCCTTAAGAACTAATTGTTTAATATTAGATTTAGAAGAGAAATCGGAGGGTAAATTGAAATTATCAACGCGCCTTTGAGCGACATATCTATCAAAACTAATAACGGGATATTTCCCTCCAAATTCGTGGTCTTTATATATAGTAGATAGATTAGTGTTTATCTTAGGTTTTTTACGGTTTTTCTTTGTACATGCTTTTTTTTTCTTTTTATTTGATATACATTTTTTTGATTTGGGCATAATTATATTATAATAATATAATTATTTATATAAAATGGATAAAATAAAACAAGTTATGGAATATGATTATATATTTAAAATAATTTTTCTTGGAGATACGGCTGTAGGTAAGACGAGTATAGTAAGGAGGTTGAGAAATAAGGGGTTCAAACTTCAAGCGGAGCCGACGATAGGTTTAGATTTTACAGCAATGTATGGTAATATAACACACGGTAAAAAGATAAAGTTTCATGTATGGGATACGGCGGGACAAGAGAATTTTAATAGTATAATACAAACCTATTATAGGGGGGTTGCGTGTGCGTGTATAGTAGTGGATGTATCAAATCGTGATGCTTTGGATAATGCGTCTAAATGGTTAAAACAATTTAATGAGAAGAAGAGTCCGAATTCGGTAGGGATGCCTATAATAATAGGGAACAAGACGGATCTCAAAAGGGCATATGCCTATGAGGCGGGTGAGGATTGGGCGAATGATAATGGTTGTTTATATTGGGAGATGAGTGCGAAGAACAATGATAATGCGGCGGGATTATTATATTTTATAGGGAATAATATATTTAATAACTGGGATGAAGAGTCGAAGGCTGCTGGCATCTCGCCGAATGTAATAAAAGATAACCTGGAGTTAGGTAGAGAGAGGGGGAATAATATATTTAAAAGTTGTTGTATAATATCTTAATATTGATATAACATTTTAACTTGTAAAGAGAAGGACCAATCCATATTATTAAGATTAACGATATAACCTTTATCGTTTAAAAGACGAACGCGGAAAGCGGAGAGATTAACAGGTCCGAAATATATTCTTTTGGTGAGTTCGGGTCTTGGATTAGTATAAATAAATGTGCCGAAATTAGTGATAGGTCCATTGGGGATAGGGATTCTTTGTAAAACATCAGTAGAAGCGGGACTGGTGTATCTATCGGCGGGTTTGCCGCTCATAGCTAATTTGAGTTGGTCAACTGTATAACGTTGAGCGGCTGTTAAATTGGAACTTAAATCACGATTGATGGGGGTTGCACGACAACCTTGTTCAGGTAAATTCCATTGAGGGAGACAAGGGTCATCAAGACCCATATGCATAGTTTGTCTGTTATAATAAGAAGGTAAGTTAAAATTAGCTTTATTACTTGTGATAGTAACAAGGTCTTGGTTGGGCTTACTATTTTGAAAATCATCAATAGATAATAAGAAATATCGTGGTCCCAATAAATCAAGTAAAGCTTCACCTGTGGCGGATTGTGTAGGTTGAATAATATAATCAGTTAAACGGAAACCCAACAAATAACCAAGATTATAATCTATTTTTTGTCCGACGCCACCACCTTCAACACATAAAGAGATGGAGGCAGAAGGTCTATACCATTGAATTTTAATATTAAATAAATTATTATTTTTAACGGATATTTTATGTTTAAGGGGGTCGTATGAGAAAACGAGATTTAGACTTGGGTCTATAGTATTAAGGGCGGTAACAATATCGGCAGGAGTTTTATAATTACCTTCGGGGATTATTTTAGGAACACCATCTTCTCTATCAGTGCAGAAATAATTAGTGCCGTATTCGGCGTTGAATACCCACCAACTATAAGGAAGTTCAGCACTGATGAGTGTTATTTCCATAGATTTTTTTAAAGGTTGATTAAGATTGATGGTATAATTAGTGCAAGATTGTAATTTTTTATTAGAATTAGGTCCTACAGATGGACAAGATACAGAAGAGGGGTCAAGGATAGTTCTATAAGCACTATCGAAATTGATAGTTCTGGTTATAAATTGTATTTTGGTGGGATTAGTAGTTCCTTGAGTATAAGTTTGTTGATGAGAATAAGCGGATGGAGCTCTTAATTCGGCAATAACATTTTGTCTATCATCCATATGTTTAATTTTGCCGGAATATCTATCACCAACCAATGTATCGTCTGTTTTTTTAGCACCAACACCATCATAAAATAAACTTTCCTTCTGTAATCCATCTTTATCGGTTAATAACTTTTTCCTAACATCAAAAAAGAACTTTTTAAAAATGGGTTTATCATCGTATTTATCAATATATGTTTGCGTTATGGCGACTATATCGGCTTTTGTTAACTTAATTTCATCAATGACTCCCATAATGGCTAATAATTCTTCACTTTGGTAGTTATCTACATCAAAATCAGTCATATCGGGTCCTTTATTATTGGACATATATATATAGAATGTATAAAATTTTATCTAATAAATAATCTTATTTATTTATATAATGGATTTTTTTGATAATTTAATGGCTCCTTTGGATAAAAACTATTGTATTTATTTTTATATTTCTGGTTTATTTGCGTTATTTAGTGCTGTTCTGGCATTAGTAAGTGTAGTTCCTTGCATGATGGATAAGAAAAAGAACCAATATTGCTTTAATTTAGTATTATTAAGTCTTCAAATGGGCGTAGGATATTTAGTAAATAGAATGTTATATAATATGTGTATGAATTGATTGTAGTTTGAAATCTAACTATTATCATTTATTAAGGGGTGTGACTTTGGCTTCGTTTCCAGTTAAATCTTCGGCAGCTTTCTTTAATTCATCCATTGTAGGGATATGAGAAACTGGTGCGTGTGGTTCCAATTTCCTATAATTATCGGTGAAATCAATAATAGCGGGTAATCTGGTAACGCCTTTATCTTCTCTATAATAAGAAGGTATATATTTGAAATCATTTTTACGATATGGATGAACGGCAATAGTATCTTTTGGAACTTGCGACGAGATAACAATTCTTACAATTTTAGGTTTTGATTTATTTTGAGTTGCGAGATATTGTTCAACAAATTCGACTTGTCCGGTGGCTTGTATAAAACAAATCATTTCATTACCTTCGGTTCCACAAATATTATCCATTATAAAGCCGTTATGATCATCATGGATTGCTTGCTTTAGAAATGGATAACCAAGACCTTTTCCTTTAGCAAAGAAACCTTTAAGGCTCCACGGGTCTGTAATACCTAAGTTTTCAAATTTTCTTTTTAGGTCATTATCATCTAAATTTTTCCTGGTGACTATTTTATGTAAATCTTCTTTTAATTGTTGTTGTTGTTTTCCCCATTCGCTGGCGTTTAAATCAAATTCACCATCTTTATTGAAAACATGAGGACAACACATTCTTACAGGTCCGCTCATCCGATGGTCAGTATGTAAATACATAACATAGTTGCGTGTGTATGACGTGTAAGCCAATTCGAAGTTAGTTTTTCCTTTTGAAGACATGTTGATAGTATTGCTTCATATTACAATTGAGAATTAAATCAATTTTATTTGAAGGAACCTGAAGGTGCCTTTTTTTTAGTGCTTTTTTAAAAGTAAATAAAATTGAATGAAAATATAATATATCGGTGATGTAATAACAGTTATCATGAGTTCAAAAATGCCTGTAGATTGCGACATTTGTTGCGAGTCATTTACGAAACAAGTAAGAAAAAAAATAGATTGCGGAAATTGCGATTTGAAAGTATGTGCGGCGTGTGTAAAGCATTACTTATTAAGTAAAAAAGATGCTCATTGTATGGGGTGTAAAATGGGTTGGACAGACGCATTTTGTAATGATATTTTAGGGGGTTTTATGCATGGGACTTATAGACACCACACGAAAGAGTTGTTGTGGGATATGGAGAAAGCGAGAATGCCTGAAACGATGCCTGCTGTAGAAAGGGTTATTAAATTGCGAAAGATGAAGGTTGAAGAAAGGGAAATGACCAAGCAGGTAGAAGAAGCGAGAGAAGTATATAATAATTTACTAAATATGCAAAGACAATTGAAACGTAATATAGAGAATGGAAATGTGGATGGGTCTTCAGAAGTGGAAATGGAAAAGAAAAAGAAAGAGTTTATAAGGGCTTGTCCTGTTGATGGTTGTACGGGTTTCCTATCATCGCAATGGAAATGTGGGGTATGTGAAACCTGGACTTGTAAAGAGTGTATGGAAGTTATAGGTAAAGATAAAGAAGCAGAACATACCTGTAATCCGGATGTATTGGCGAGTGCTCAATTGTTAAAGAAAGAGACTAAGCCGTGTCCGTCGTGTTCTGCCGCTATATTTAAAATTTCAGGATGTGACCAGATGTGGTGTACACAATGTAAGGTTCCGTTTTCTTGGAAGACAGGTTTGAAAGTATCAGGAACTATTCATAATCCACACTATTATCAATGGCAGAGACAAAATGGAGGAAATGTTCAAAATCCAGGAGCGATAGCTTGTGGTGGATTGCCTGGTTGGGGTATGTTTTCGGGAATAATGAAATATTTCAAGGTTGGAAATCAAAATTGTAAAATAGAACGTTTCTTACGGTATTATTCAGAAGAGTATAATATGTTTCAATGCTATTTGTCTCAACATGGTGTGAAAAGTTGGGGTAGAAAAAACACATTAAGTTATGTTTCTGATAGGACACGAAGAGGACGAGAGACCGATATACCTTCGGGAGGTTTAAATATAAAGATACAGAGACAGCCGGATAGATTTTATGTTATTCCACCACATAAATTAAGAATGCAACGATGGAAAATGGGTGAAGAATATGAGTATCACTTAGAATTGAATGTGCCTGATATTGCTTTAGACGTATTTAAATTATGTAATACTTTACAAAAGATGCATAGGGCAGCCTCTCATTTTGAAAACGTAGAATTGGACAAATATAGACGGTTAATAAATCGCCACGTGAATAATGATGGAGAGACCGATAGAGTTTTATATATATTAAAAGAAGTAACAGAGAGTTCTTTAAAAACAAAATTAATGAAACAAGATAGAAAGAAGAAAAAGGAAAGAGCTATATTAGATATATTTGAAGTATATAATACAGTTCTTGGGGATGCTATAAGAACTATATACAATCATTACAGGACGAATAAAGACGTGGGAGAACATTACGGTAATTTTAACTTTTTGAAAGAGCAAATGGACCGAATAGAAAATGTTAGACAATATGCTAATATAGAGTTGTTGAAAATTAGTAAGACTTACAAACAAGTAGTTCCTTTAATATCTACTACAGGATACACAGAGTCGTGGCATTGGGATTATGTTAAGAAAGAAATGAACAATGGGTTTGAATCGGCAGATTTAAAAGAAGCATTCCTTAGAAGAAAGGGGATAGTTCATGGAGAAAAAATGATTTATGAAAGTCCAAAAATATTAGGAGAAAAATATGTTTTCCAACCTACAGAAGAGCTGGATTTAGAAATATTATCAAATTATAGGTCTGCTTATAAATACGCCAGAAGACATCGTAGATATTAATTAATAAATAAATTCCTTAAAAATGTATAAATTATCCTGATATGTTCAGGATATTTTTTAATTTTTGAACAAATATGTGGGTCTCTCCATGGATGTGCTAATTTAATTTCACCACATAGATTACATCTTTTACTTTTTGATATAGGTTTTAATGTACAAACATTAGAATCATTACCGTTTTTCTTTCTAACTAATTCACGATGTTTTTCATCTTTCTTACGGAAACATTTTGAACATCTTCTAATTGCTTTAGGTTTATTCATCCATATCCATTCATCACTTTCATATACAAAATCGGAATAGGGAAGAGATGTTTCTATTCTATAATTCGTTAGTGAAAAACAACCGGCATTACCGCCTCTTTTCAAATGCTTACTGCCTTTAAATATGAGGTTTTCCAAATAAGCAAGCGGCTTTATATTTTCGTGTTTCTCTAATATTTTTTTACGAGAAATATGGTAAGTACCATGATAAAAGTATGAGTTATAATAATCATCATTATATATTTTTAAACCTACCTCTTCGCATCTGGTAGGCATATTTCTTATAATACCTATACCTTCTATTTCATTAGTGTTATTGTTCATTTCTAATATAAAAATTCCTGCATCAACAGGAACACTATTAATAGGGTTCATTCTGGTAGTCATAATATGGTTTTCTTTACCCAATTTTTTCTTATATTCGCAATTTTCTTTGTACGTACCCGTTGTAAATTTGGAAGTACCAATATTACAAATAGATTTTATGAAATCTATTTGACGTTGGTTCATGATATTAAATATAGACTATTAATCTATATTTAATCAATTTTAATTACACCATATAAGCATATTTGATTTTTTCTTAGCTAAATCTAGGTTTTTCTTAGCATTCGATTTAACCTTCTTAACATTACAAGATAAATTAAACAAGGCTTGAGTAAGGTTTTTAGACTCATTTTCTTTAGATATTTTTTTAATAATATCAAGGTCTTCTGGATTAGTATCATATATTTTTGTTAATTTGGCTTCTTTTTTAAGAAAGAAGGCTTTATAATATTCTTTTTGCAATTTAATCAATGTATCGTTTTTTTTAATTAAGTCTTTTGGATACTTTCCTATTCGTGTAAATGCTTTTGTATATGTTTTATTTCTGGTTGTATGCATATGTAATACCATAGCAGATGGTATCCATTCCTCATCAATCCCCTTTTTTTCCCAATCTTTATTCAAAATTTCATATTTATCAAAGAAGTGTCGTATATGTTTTGAATGACAATCTTTAAAACCACCATAATTATAATGTAATTCATTAGCAATTTTTTGGTCACCTTTATTCAATTCAATTTTTAATCGGACGATATTATGATTTAATAAGGCAGTTTTAATTAAAATAGCTGTTTGGTGGTCTTTTTCTTTCATTGCTCTTTCGGCTAATTTCAAATAAAAATGAATATTATGTTTGACGTTCTGTTTTGTTAAGTATTTTTCACCATCACTTAATATTAAAACAACCAGGTTAGTAACAGCATTATTGGTATAATAGGGTATTGATTTTTCTTTATTATATAGATAACTAATCATTTTTTTGGCGGCTTTTCTCATTGTTAATGAATTTTCTTCCAACTTTTTATCAAAATCACTGGTCATTAAATCCAAAAAAACTTGTTTAAGATTAAAATTTTTATAACCTAAGCAACCAGTGCTGGCTCTTCTATTTTGAGGCGATGGGGGTGGTGTGGTATCGTTCCAACTATTTACCCTATTTAATTTATTACTTGGTGAAAACATATTTACGGGTTTAAACATCTCGCATCCTACCAGAGACAAGGTTCTGCTCTTTCTTTTTATAGGCATTATTATACTTATTTAAAAATAAATTGTTTTTAAATAATAATATTATGAATCCTTGTGCATCTATTTGTGGGTTATTTTGGAGTTGTTATTGTTGTGGACATATAGGATTATTCAGTTATGATATAATAGACGAACAATATGATGTGACTAATAAATGTAAAGATTTATGTGATAAAATGAAGAAAAAGAAAGGATATGAAAGAGTTGAATTAGTAATAGAAGAATATGAACCAGAAATGATGTTACCGGAAACAGGGAAAGATAAGATGCTATATAAGTCATATAAACCTATGAATACTTTATATGAAATGAGTGAGGAAGATTAACTTATCTTTACACACATTGGCCCTTAACGCAATGTTTGTCTTCTCCATATTTATCTTTAATCCCTTTACAATCATTACCAGAATAGCTATAATAACACTGGTTGTGTCCATTTCCAGGCGGATCGCGGCATTCACTGTTAGGTCCCCTCAATCTTCCCGACTTGTTGTCTTTGATACATTTGTTACCGTTGCCCACACCTCCTCTTTTTCTACGAGTTTTTCTTTTTCTTTTACGTCTTCTTCTTCTCTTTTTCTTTGTACGTCTTCTCTTTTTCTTTGTACTTTTTCTTCTATATTTTCTACGTCTACTTGTCATATATATATAGTATAGATATTAACGCGCGTTAAAATAATTGATAATATAGAAATAAATAGACCAATGAGCGAAACTTTTTACATAATTGGCGTGTAATCCTCTATAAAAAGCGGGAATACCACCTTCATTCTTATAAATTTTACGAATACAATCCAAAGAATTATTATATACAGGGACCGATTTATCATATCCCTGTAATTGTAATCTTCTTCTAATTAAATCTGTGGGATAAGTTACGGATAAAGCCATAACACTTGCTATACCGCCGTTAATAAACGGAAGGTAATGATTCTTTTTTTTTACATAATCTTGAAAATGAAATAAACAACCACTAAAGGAACCAAAACCGACAATACTCATGGGTAATCCACCATATAAACGTTTAATGGGACTGTTTTTTAGTACACTAAAAATCCCATTATATTTATTTTTATTAGTTTGTAATGATAAGAAACTCCTGGTTGTATCAAGTGGGTATATGATAGTCATAGAAAGACAACCGGATAATGTGCCTGATAGGAATTTATTATCGTGTTTATCGTTAAAATATCTAAAAAACATATAATTCAAACCATATTGTGGGGCACCTTTAACAATACTTGCGTAATTACCTTTCCATAAATGGCGAATGCCTTCTTTTTTAACAACATCCCTGAGTGTTGAATTGGGAATGAAAGCATTTTGCCTTTGTATTCTCCATAACTCTAATGGTGCGGTTGCTGATTTACTAAGAGCGGATGCAATAATGCCCTTAGACAAATTATTTAAAAGATCACTATTCATTCTAATATATGGCCAATATTAATTTAAATGATTTTTTAAATTAATATAAAGTAATAAATAGATTTTATATTAATATGGCGTATAAACATGATGGACAATTCATAACGAAACCAGAAATAATGGAAGAATATGTAAAACATTATAATTATGTAGTTATAAAGGCAGATACGAGCGTTGAAATATATTCATCGCTAAGAAGGATACAAGATGATATATCTGTGGATGCTTCAACAATATCTAAAAAACTGAATGAGAACGGTGGTTCTTGTATATGTACAGCAAAGCCAATGGGGTATGTATTTTATATAAAAAAATTAACATAATTGATTTCTTAAAACCCAACCTTTTTTTCTGGCTAAATATCTGGCGTAACTATTATGTTTTTTATCGATACCCTTACCAGTATCGATCAATCGTCTTTTATTTCTCAAACCATTAACGTTACCAGACATCATAAAAGTTTTATTACTTGATTGTTTTTCTACTTTGTTACCTGGACCACCTGTATTGGTTATTTGTAGATTACTGGGGCAATTGTTATTAGCTTTAGTGGTTTGATTTTCAGCTTGTTCTTTAGTAACAGCTAATATCTTTCGTGTAATAGTTTCAGTGCTGGATTTTTGTTTATATTTTTTATCATTTAATCTGGGATCTCGTGGCTGAAATATATCGCCAAAACAACAATTATTTTGTGGATAACTCATTATGTATATAATTGAATCAGATAATAAAATTGAATTAAATAAATAACACATATTTAGTTAATTCATGCCAACGAGATGCCCGCATTGCGGTAAACAATATAAGACAGCATCGTCATTTGCGAAACATTTTATAATATGTAATGCATTGATGAACGCATCGAAAAAAACGGAAATATTAGATTCGTTACAATTAACAAATTTAATGCGTAAATTAGTAGAAGACAATGAAACATTAAAAAGGAAAGTGAAAGAATTAGAAAAAAGAGTTGTTCCAAGTAGAAAGAATATAGATATTGTTAAATGGATGAATAAAAATATGGTAGAGGGGAAACATTTTAAAGAGTGGATAGATAAGATTGAGGTGGATAATAAAGGATTGAAATATGTGTTGGATGTAGGGTTTAATAATGGCGTGATAAACATAATATTAAATAATTGCAAAGACGAATGGAATAATGAACACATACCAATAAGATGTTTTAATGAATTGTCTGGTATATATGTTTTTGATTTGAAAGAGTGGCGTTTAATAACTGATGTTGAATTTAAAGATATAATTTGTTTAATACAGAGGAAGTTGTTTATAGAATACAAGACATTAGAAGATAAGATGGATGTATTTAATAGTAATAAAAATGATAAATATTTGAAAGATATGAGGGTATTATGCGGTAATGGTGAATTAGAAAAGAATACAAATATTATCAAAAACAAGTTTTATCGTGAGATCCGGTTGAGTGGTAGAAAACTTGTTTATCAAACATATTAATAGGGTCTAACCTTGCTTGGATTACTTAAATCAACACCCAACTTAAGACAACCTACAATCCCAATACATAATAACATAAAACATACAACGACTATCGCACCAATGGTCATAGTTTATGTATATATGGGTAACAATGCTTTAATTCATTATCTTCTTTTTCAATTTTTTTATAAATCATTTGACCTATATAGGAGCTATGACTAACTACAGCTATATGTTTTTCTCTTCGTGTAGATAAGAATTGTTTAAATGCGTCAATTCTTTTTTCTAAGTCTTCAATAGTTTCATCTTTTTCAGGCCAATCGGTAACTTCATTGATATTACTGAAATCTATCCACGGGAAATTAGATTCGAGCATTGTTTTATCTTTTCTTTTATTACAAATTTCATTACCTCCAAATGGATATTCTACTAATGAATCAAGAGCAATGGTTTTAACACCGGTCTTATCAAATATATTAGAGCATGTTTGAAGAGTTCTCATACAAGGCGATACCAATACTAATTCTATTTGGTTGATATCTTCCCAAGTGTTTTTCAAATTAGTAGCTTGTTCGTATCCTTTATGAAGTAAAGGGGTATCTCTATAATCAGTATAGGCTTTAGTCCCTACGTGCCAGAATAATACGTTATGTAAGGCGAGACCGTGTCTGATACAATATAGTGTTTTGGACATTATATTATCTATGGATATCTTTCTAAATTAATATTCAAATATTAATTTAGTTATTATTTGCGTGCTCTTTTTTTAGTGCTGTTTTTTCGGTGTGTTTTTTTACGTGATGGGAAAGCTTTCTTCTTTTTCCTTCTTTTCTTCTTACGACCACCTACTACTACTACTTCTTGAATTTTTGGCTCCCAATCGCAATTAGCATAACTATTACATATAGATTCTCTGGCTTTATTGGACATTTGTTTTCCTTTTATCCTTTTATCAACAGCTGGGCATTTGGGATTTGTTCCTTCACAATCACCATCCGCCTCATCTTTCTTAACTTCGGTCTCCTCCCAATTACAACCAGCATAACTATTACATATAGATTTTCTGGCTTTATTAGACATTTTTTTACCTCGTATCCTTTTATCAACAGCGGGACATTTTTTTGGTCCTTCACAAATACCATTTGGGTCTTCATGTTTTCTAATTTGATTTCCACGAACTTTGGCTTGAATCTTAGTTGTTATTTTTTCAATATTTTTTACTTCAAATGAAAAATATGAAGGTTCTCCGTATTCTTTAATTAATTGTCCCAAAGTATCAATTTCAGCAACTTTAATCATTTCACCATCGGGAAGATGCATGAAAATCTTTGCATTATCAAGTTCATCTATAGCCTTTTTTTTTAATTTGTATTTAATCCTATGATTAAATTTAAGCATAAGTAATGCGTCATGAGGATATAAATTATATTCGTTTTTCTCCTTTAAATGTTGTAATTTAATTGTCAATGTTTCTTTTTTTAATTTATAATATTCCTTTTCCAAGCCCCCCAAAACCACCTTTTGTAGTTCTGATAAGGTGGCGTTATCTCCTTCTTTCAAAATTTTACTAACGTTTTTTGCAAAAATTTTCAAACTCATTAATATATAATGATAAAAAAAGTTAGGGTTTTATATTTATATTTAAAAGTATTTATCGGTGAATTCTTTGAGGGTGAATATAGGTAGTTTAAGCTGTTTGGCTTTTAAGATTTTACTGGAGTCGTGATTTTTATTTTTAACCAATACTAAACAGGTTTTAGAATTAACGGCGTTTGTTAGGATAATACCGAATGTTTTGAACTGTTCTTCTAATTTTTTGTCTCTAAATCCGGTGATAACAATTTTTTTACCGTATAATGGATGAGCCATATTAATATTAGTATGTTTTACATATTTCAATTTACTTTCTTGTTTAATAGCCGTCATGAATGTAACAAAATTTTCAATATGAGGGACGAATAACATAGCTGTTTTGTCTTTAAATCCTGGTAAAGCCGCTATTTTTTTCAATTTTTCATCATCAGTTTCATTTGAAATAAGGATATCTGGATATTTTTCTAATATAGAAGTTACTCTGGACAATCCCATGCCTCTTCCTAATATGTTGGTAGCAACAAGAAGTTCTGGTAATGTACATTTAATAATACACTTTTGAATACTATTCCGAATTTTATTAGCTGTTTTGTCCTTGAAACCATCAACGGTTAAGAAGTCTTCTAGAGACATATTAAGAATATCTTGTACGGTATTGAAACCGGCGTTCATAATTCTTTGAACATTGCCTCTACCTAAACCAGCGACGCCAGTATTAACGAAGAATGCGTGGATCATTTTTAATCTTACAGTCATATCATCATTAGGATTTGTAAGAACATAATCAACACCTTTTAATTCAACATTATATTGTTCAGGAGGAGGCTGAATTTCAACAGGAGTTAAAACATTATGAACTTTTGGAATAACATCTCCACTACGAATGATTTCAACAACAGCACCAACATCAATTCCATTATTGCGACGATACAATTCATTATGAACAGTTACAAATGTAATAGTAGCGCCACATAATTTAATAGGTTTTACTCTTATTTTAGGTTTCAAATATCCATCTTTACTTGGTGACCATATAACTTCTTCGACAACCGTTTGCGCTATTTGATCATCTGTAATTATTTTGAATGCCCAAGCGTGTTTAGGATTGCCTGAGATTCTTTCAACAATTCTATTTTGTGTGATGATAATACCATCAATTTCAAATTCATAAGACTGTTTCCAATCAACTAAAATTTGTTTTAATCCACTGAAAGGATTTGGAGCTTGGGTGATGTTTCTCATCCACCCATATTTAACAACGTTGAACCCAATTTTGTCCAACATTTGTAGTTGTTGGAGAGGATTTCTTACGGGTTCAATTAATTCATAAGCGACAAATGTTAAGTCTTTAACCACATTAGGGTCAACTGATTTAGCGTTTAGAATACCAGATACAAAATTTCTTGGATTAGCAAATTTATCGCCATATTTTTCAGCAAATAGTTGTTTTTCAATAAGTATTTCACCTCTAACACTAATACCAGGATAATTAGGTAGATTTAAATATGGTGCTAAATGAGTAACATTTTGCCCAACTTTACCATTACCCCTGGTATATAATAATAGTTTTCCATTTTCAGTAGAGTATCCCATAGAACAACCATCTAATTTAGCACTGACTACTTGCGCGCCTTTCCATTCTCTTACTTTCTTATTAACCTTATCTTCTTTTTTAATTTTATCCATAGACCACATTTCATAAGGAAGTTTCATTTTGCGGTCTTCATCAATTTTGATAAGACTATGACCTTCATCAACAACCTTATTTTCAGGATAATGTTCTTTGATAAAATCAATAAGATTATCATATTTAGCATCGCTCATTATAGGTTTGTTATTATTGTAATAACCGTGATTTGCTTCCCTAACTACGAATACGAGCTGGTCTTCAGTATAATTCTCCAAAACTTTATTATTGTGAATGAAATCCATAACCAATTTGTGAAGATTCTGATGTTTTTTCTTTCTGGTTTTATTTTTTCTCTTAGTAAAAACTTTAAAGTTTTCAGCGGTTTCACGGTCTTCAGGTTCTACCCATTTGATATTTAAGAAATCAAAAACATCTTCAGGGTCTTTAAATTTATGGGCGATTTTTTTACCTTTAACACCTTTTTTGAAAGTAGATAATCCGTGCTCGTTCATAGTATAACCCATTTTAAGAGCTTGTCCTCTCATAAGTGTATTAAATATTTTACTACCAGTGAAATATAATAGGGCGAAAGGGTATTCTTCTTGGGTGGTGAACATGAAATCCAATCGTCTTGCTGGATGACCTCGCAATTTACCAACAGTTAATGATTTTTTCTTTCCCCTGGATAATAATTCAATAATAATTTTTTTATCAATAAGAGCATCTAAAAATAATCCAAAAGTTTTTGGGTCATCTTTATTAGAAGTGATGATAATATCGATATCGCCGGAATTATTAGCTCCTCTACGATAAGAACCGACGATTTCAAAATGCATACCAGGTATATTTATTTTGTTTATTTTGGTTCGGTAGTGTTCAATTTCTAACCTTGGGATTCGTTTTAATATGTCTTCATAATATTTCAATCCTTTCTTTTGAACATCATTCAATAATTCGTCCTGATATTGACGCAATTCTCCAATAGTAGTGATTTTATCGTGTTCAATAAGACATGCTGCCTTTTTAGGACCAATACCATAAACATTTGTGAAAATATTAATGGGGTCATTTTTGAAGGACTCAATCAATTTCAAGGTACCTGATTCTTGTAGTTCAACATATTTTGCTACTGTAGAAGCACCTATATGTTTAATTTTTTTAAGTTCAGCAATATTTTCAATTTCCTTGTTATACATAATTAAAGCATCAACGGCTTTTTGAGCTGCTTTAGAGCCCATAAAGTCGCCTTTTTTGCTTTTAATTTCTTGTACTTTTTGAAGTGTTTTGATGAATGTAGCGTTATAACTCATGTTTGTATATTTGATATTATATAAAATATTTAAATCATATCAATTTTATATTACTAGAATATATATGCACCTTCTAGTAATAATCATAGCAATCGTAATATCTGAGACATTAGCACAGTACTATATTAAGCAATATCATGAAATACCTTCAAAATATTATTATTTAATGGGATTAGGATTTTATGGTTCAGTGGCGTATTTTTTAAACAAATCATATGATTACAATACGATGGGACAAACACAAGTATTATGGTCGGGGTTAAGCTGTATAAGTATATTAATGGTAGGTCGTTATTTTTTTGGAGAAAAGGTAGAAGCGAATGAATGGATAGGAATGTCTTTAATATTACTTGGGATAGCTATAACACAAATGAAAAAGAATATGTGGCTAACAAAAAATTTAAGTAAGGAGTTTAATTCAATGTTATCTTAAGCAAAATATTGTTTTTTAAATTTTTTAGAAAGAATATTGTCAAGATATTTATTTTTCTTAATAGTTTTGTTTTTTTTCACTGTTTGTTTTGGAACGGTCATGGGTTTGGTTATATTAGGGATAGGATATCGTATCATTTTATACTATAAAAATATATAATTAATATGAAATAATATATATATATTTAATTATTAATAATATATATATAAATGGAAGGTGGAAAAAGAATGTTGAGTAAAGGTAAAGTGCAAACGATTATAAATGGTGAAATGATTCAAGATAAAGAATATGGGTTAAAATATGATGGTAAAGATATGGATTTTGCTATGAAGGATGGAAATAAATTAGTTTTGGGGAGATTGGATAAATCAGATATATCCGATTTATTAACGGAGAAGAATGATAAATATGATTTAATGAGTAATTTAGAAAACTTATTACCAAAAAAGAAAAAGAAAAGGTCATGTACAAAGAAAAAAAGAAAAAAGAATAGAATTACACTAAAAATAGAAGAGAAACCAACAAAAAAAAAGAAGAAATCAAGAAAAAAGAGAAGAAAAAAGAGGAAAAAGAAGAATAAGGAACAAATGTTAAAAGACTTTTTTAACTTTCTTAATTAAAGCATTATAAACAGATGGATTATAATTTTTTAAAATCCCGTTTTTCTTATTATATTTATAATCTCTTGCTTTATCGTTTTCCATTAACCTTAAATATTTTTTAGAAGCATATAATTGTTTAAATATCATATCATCAATTCCAGCAGTTTCAATAAAAACATGTGGAATTTTTTTAATAAAATAAATGAATTCTATAAATATTTCATCGTGTTCGGGGAAGGAAAAAGACATAATTTTATAGGTATTTTTATTAGCGTATTCGAAATGTTGATAAAAAAAATCAGAACGTAATTCTACTGATTTATCAATTATTTTATTTTTAACATCTGTAAAGTTAGTGTTATATAAAGAAAAAGATAATTCTATAAAAAAACCCATTTAAAATTACTAAATAAAATAATATTTAGTAATTTTTTACACTTATTACCATAAAGAAATTTTTTATTTTGATATAAAACCAAACCGCATTTAAAAAAAAAAAATATAATTTCAATTAGTTTATTTAATAAAATAAATAGGTATATTATATACAATGACGGAGTACTGGAAACAGCATAGTGGTGCAAAGAAAAATAGAAACGTGAAAGCAACAAGCGTGTTAATGGAAAAATCCAATTTTTGGGAAAGGGGAACAAATTTGGAATTGTATCATGATAATGATGGCAGTACGACTTATTTGGGGATAGGAACTAATGCTCCTTATAGTCGTTTATCTTTTGGAGATTCAGCTCTTCAAAGAAGATTGCCTTATGCTAATAATGGAAATTTTGCCTTGTGTGAGAAAAATGATGGTAGTGAAGCAACAGGTATAGGATTTTATGAACGTTTTAAAAACAATGACCCTACATTGAAAAGATTATTTACAGGTTTGAAATTTGTAGTGAACAAAGATAATAATAATACAATGGATACTTCTGGTCAAAATGTTAAATTACTTTTGCGTGACGATGGTAAAATGATATTGGGACACGACCCTGATTTCACAACGGCGTTGGAACCATATAACATAGCTATGTTTGATGTATCTGGTAATATAAGAACAAGCAATTATATGATTTTAAATAAAATTGAGACTATTACTGGATATAAACCACCTGGTGCTATAAGATATGATGGTTTGAAATTGATATATTTTGATGATGATGGTAGAGACCAAGTTATTAAGGTTGAATCCGATGTGGCCGCAACTGGAGATTGGTCAAGTGGTCAAGACGAAGATGGTAATTTCACAGTATATTTACAAGCAGTTCCGGTAGGCATATTAAGAAATTTATATGACCAGGATTTATTTGAAGCAGAATTTCAAGTAGAAGGTAGGGTAACAATAGGAGATCAAGCGTGGATGAAAATACCTATTCATTCTGGTACAACAATATATGATGTTTCTGGGGATGGTGTTATGTCTGTTCAAAATAATATAGGAATTCATACACATCAACCCAACGCAATGTTAGATTGTAATTTATATGATAATTCTCCTTGGATTAAATGTGGTTTGGATGATGTTGATGTGAGTGGTCAAAGTGTAGGTATGGGACAACAGATTGATATAAAATCAGGATTAAATTTTGTATTTGGTCAAAATCATACTATTATAGCAGACCCATCTACAAATTTAACACATAGGTCATTTGTGATGGGTTCTGATAATAGAGTTATAGACGGTAGAGATGCTACCATATTCGGGCAAGATAATTTAATTCATAATTCAGCGGATTCATCGGCGAATTTTATTTTTGGTATAAATAATCGTATATTCGATTGTTCGGCAGGGTTTATAGCTGGCGAAGATTGTACATTGGGTTATATAGCAGGAGGTAGGGAATGGTCGGCATATGCTTCTCAAGCCATGGGTAAAGAGAATTTCGTTATTTCTTATATTTCTCACGCCGCCGGTTATAAAAATAAAATTATTAAGGGAAATTATAATACCGTATTTGGTACCCATAACGATATAAGTGGGAGTTATATGAGTATGGCGGATGGTTCAGGCAATTATATAAAAGACAGTAGTGGGTGTTTTGCTTTTGGATTTTCTAACAAAGTTTATACCGATACATCCGGTTCTATACTTTCAGGTATATCTCATACCGAAACTACAGGACAATACAATGCTTTATTTGGTAATACTCAAACATCCTTACGGTCTGAACAGAATTTAGTTTGTGGTAAATCTAATTCACTTACAGATACAACAAACAATTTGATTATGGGTTTATCAAATATAACCACAAGGACAGTAGAAACAATAACTTCGGGTAAATATAATATTGTAACGGATACAAGTGGGGCCGCCATATTTGGTTCATCAAATACCATTGTTAACGCAACACATAATAGTATTATTAGTGGAGAACAACATTCTGAATCAAATGGAACAAATAACGCACATTTTGGTAAATCTGTTCAATCAATAACATCCAAAAATAATATTACAAGTGGTAATGATAATTATTTACATACAGCCAATGAAAGTGTTATATTTGGTATATCAAATAACGCCATCAATATAGACCATTCAATGACTCTTGGTAAAGATAATAAAATAAGAGATGTATCGGCCACTATATTATTTGGAACTAATAATGATGCTTCTGGAACAGTATTAAATACATTTGCTTCAGGAGCCAATCATGATATTAATGGCGGTTCTCAAAATGTAGCCTTTGGTAATAATTCAAAAATTACCAATTCAAATAATAGTATTTTATCTGGTTTGAATAATACAGCTACCAGCATTATAAATAGTATTGGATTTGGTAAAACAAATAATTTAGATACCACTACTGACTCATTAACAAGTGGTAATGCTAATACATTAAAAAATACTTATGCTACCACAGTATTGGGAACTGAAAATGACGCCAGCAATAATACTACCAATTCATTTGTATCTGGTGAGAAAAACAGAGATTATAATGGACAATATAATGCTATAATGGGGAAATCAAATTATATTAATAATGGCGAAGGCAACATAGTATCTGGTAATACAAATACTATTACAGACGCAAGTATGAATACGGCGTTAGGAACTGGTAATACTATTACCAACAATGATGAATCATTTGTATCGGGGAAAAACAACACACTAACAAATAATAACATAACTTTTGTTATCGGCGAGTTAAATAATGTAACTGGTAATACATTACATAGTTTTGTTAGTGGTAAAAGCCATACAGTTACAAATACTAAAAGAGACGGCGTTTTCGGGGAATCACACGATATCAGTGGTTCTACAAATACTTTTACAAGTGGTAAAGATAATGCCGTAACAATAGTGACTAATGGTAGTGTTGTTGGTATCGACAATATTGTTACTGGTTCAACTACAGCGTTTATCGATGGTAGTGCTAATATTGTTGATAATTCAGAATTAATGAAAGTAATTGGAGGTGGTAATATAGTAACCAATACCACTTATTCAATGGTAAAAGGTAAGAACAATAAAGATTATAATGGCTCCAATAATACTATATTGGGTGAGACACACGATATTAGCAATTCTTCTTATGTATTTATGAGTGGTTATGACCATACAGTTTTATCCGACCAATATTCTGGTGCAATAGGTAAAGAAAATTCATTAACGTCTAATAAAACTTCCTTTGTTATTGGTGAAAAAAATGTAGCACAAGATAATGAATCTGTATTAATTACGGGTGAAAATAATGACGTTAGTGGAAATACAAAAATTTCTTTAATAAGTGGTGCTACAAATAAAGAAAAATCGGGTTATGCTAATTTAACAAGCGGCGAGATTAACAATATAAACAATGAAAAAATGACGATAACCACAGGTTGGAAGAATACTGTAAAAGATGGTTCATATAATTCTGTTTTTGGTAAAGAAAATACAAGTAATACCAATGAAGAATCTATGATTGTTGGTAAAAACAATAGTCTATCAAATAACGTGGCGAGTTATACATTGGGTAGTTCAAATACCTCAAACACTAATACTAATAGTATGGTGGTGGGTGATACAAATACAACAACCAGTAATGTTTATTCATTTGTTAATGGTAAAACAAATTCAACAAGTAGTTCCACTGGTGTTATGGTTTCTGGTTTAAGTAATACTACTACAACAGAAGGTCAATCCTTAATTATGGGTAAAGATAATACAGTATCTTCGGGAACATATAATACAGCATTGGGATTAAATAATAATAGTGATACAAATACTTCCTCATTTGTGGCTGGTAAAAATAACACACTTTCTAATAATACAACCGTAGCAGTATTTGGTTCGAGTCACGATATTAGTGTTAATTCTGTAGATAGTTTAATTTCAGGTAATCAAAATAAAGAAACAACCGGAACCAATAACGCAACCTTTGGTAAAACAAATGTTACAAAAACAACCACAAATAGTTTGACTGTGGGTTTATCTAATAATCTATCAACAGCAACAAACAGTTTTACTATGGGAGAAAGTAATGTAGGGATAGATATTACAAATTCTATTATTTCTGGTAAAGATCATAGTGGAAATACAGTTATTCGTTCAATGGTTAATGGTCAAGATAATACCATAAGTCAAGTTACAAATGCTTTTATAAGCGGTAAACAAAACACTTTATCAAGTGATAATTATAGTGCTGTTACGGGTTATAATAATACATTAACGACAACAACAGGAACAATAGTAGGTGGTGATAATAATACATTAACAAATACGAAAAGAGATATTGTTCAAGGTTTATCCAATCAAGTAAATAATAGTAATGATATTATTATGGTTGGTGAGAGTCATGAAGCGACCAACAGTGATAGAACATCTATATTTGGTTACAATCAAACGATAACGAATTCAAAGAATTCAATTATTTCAGGACATTCTAATACCGAAAGTAGTAGTGATAATAATGCTACATTTGGTCATTCAAATAGTGTTACATCATCATCCAATATAATATCGATGGGTAAATCAAATGCCACAAGTGATAGTAGCAATTGTCAAATCGTTGGTGCAGGCATTACTGTAGAAAATGTGGATAATAGTATATCTGTAGGAAATGGCAATTATGTTTGGGATGTTTCAAATGCATCGGTTTTTGGTTTATCAAATACTGTGAAAACGAATACAAGTAATTCGCTGGTATCAGGGAAATCCAATACAGAAACAACAGGAACCAATAATGCTGTTTTGGGTGAATCACACACATTAATAACTACAACAAATACTTTAACGACAGGGAAAGCAAATAATATAACAACAGTAGAACGGTCATTAATATCGGGTGAATCGAATATTGTTAGTCAAATAAGTCAATCATTTATTCAAGGTAAGCAAAATACAGCCACTCATTCTGTAAATGCTGGTATAATCGGTTTATCTAATACAAACCATACCAGCAGTAATGGATTTATAAGTGGTAAATCAAATACAGATGGAAGTGGTAATCAAAATGTATTAATGGGCGAATCCAATGGCGGTGTTTTTACTAACAATAGTATGATCGGTGGTAAATCAAATACGGTAACAGGCACGGAAAGAAATATAACTTTTGGTTTGTCGAATAATATTACGAATGGTGTGGATAATATTACAGTGGGACAAAGTAATACTGTATTAGACGCAACTTATTCTGGTATTATCGGAACATCACACGATATTAGTAGCAATACATTTGGAACTTTAAGTGTGGGTAAAAGCCATAAGGAATGGAAAGGTAGATTTAATATTACTGGTGGTGAAAGTAATCAAATAGTGAATTCGTCTAATATGACTATTGGTGGTTTATCGAATAAAATGGTTGATGGTAGCAACAATTTGATACAGGGAAGACAGAACGATTTAACCAATGTATATAATAGTGGCGTTATAGGAAAAGAACATACTGTTACTAATAATCAACATACTACTGTATCTGGATGGAGTCATACCGTTAGAGGAGAACAGAATGCTTTTGGTGTGTTATTGGGAGAAACAAAAGGTTCAATGGTAACCGGATATAATCATACTGAGACAAGAGGGATGAATAATGTAATATCTGGACAAGATAACACGGCTTATATGTCTTCAAATAATATTGTAGGCGGGGCGTTTAATCAATTAAATGTTGCTGTTAGAACATCTACAAATGGTACATTAAATCAAATTACAAGCTCAACAGATACATTGGCGAATGGTAAAAGTAATGTTTTAAATGCTATTGTTGAAACAACAGTCTTAGGGAATAGCAATGATATAAGCAATAATACAACAGGTTCATTAGTATCTGGAAAATCCAATAAAGAAGGTAGAGGAACATATAATGCTACGTTTGGTAGCAGTAATATAATTGTGAATGTTACCGATACAGTAACCAGTGGTATTACTAATACGGTGAAAGATAGTAGCTACAACGCAGTATTCGGTGAAACGAATGTCGTAACATCAACCATAAAATCAATTATAGGTGGTAATGATAATACAATAACGGCGAGTGAATCAGTAGCAGTATTTGGAGGACATCATGCTATTTCTCAACAGACAAAAAATAGTATAGTAACAGGCAGAACAAATATTGAGCGCGGAGGATTAAATAATGCTGTATTTGGTAATATTCATGATATGACTACAGAACAAAATAGTATTGTCTCTGGTAAAAGCCATACAGTTCAAGATGGCTCACAGAATACTATATTTGGAGAATCCCATCAAATAGACACACTAACAAATACATTAACACAAGGTAAAAGTAATGTTTTACATACTATTCAAAATAGTGGTGTTATAGGTAATGCTAATGATATTAGTAACAATGTTATGAATTCTATGATAGTAGGTAAGGAAAATAAGGGTGGCGTTTCGAAGAATACAGTAGTATTTGGTTATAAAAATAATACTCAACAAGATGAAAATGTCTTAGTATCTGGTAATAGCAATACGACCACATCCAATAATGCTTCAAGTGTAATGGGAACATCAAATATAGTAATGGATTGTAGTGATTCATTAATTATGGGAGCCAATCATAATGTTTTTTCAAATGAAAGAGTAACTATTTACGGTGAATACAATGATATGTCCGGGAATACTATAAATAGTATGGCTCAGGGTAGGCATAATTATTTGAATCATTTAATTAATAGTGCTATATTTGGAGAAAATCAAGATATTAGTGGTTCAACCAATTTATTGGCGCAAGGTAAAGCGAATGTAGTATTAGATACCAATAATTCGGTAGTAATAGGTAAAGAAAATAAGTTGGAAGATATTGATGAAGTAGCTATTTTTGGTTCAGAACACGACATTAGTGGCTCTACTATTCAATCATTAGTATCAGGTTACAAAAATAAAGAGAACAATGGTGATTATAACGCAACATTTGGAACGTTAAATGATGTGAAAAATTCAAAAGCGAGTGTAATTATGGGTAAATCAAATAAGGATACAAATGGTAATCAATCAAATATTATGGGTAGTTTTCACCAAGTTACAAGTTCAACCAATACATTAACACAGGGTATGCAGAATACTGTGAGTTCTTCAAATCAATCTGTTGTTATGGGACATATACACAATGAAACCAATGGTACAAATAATGTATTAACAGGATATAACCAAACAGTTTCCGGTTCGGATAATAATTTAATAACTGGTAAAGAAAATACGGTAATTAATAGTTCAAAATCATTAGTTGCTGGACATGATAACAAAGAAGAGGAAGGCGATAATAATTTTGTTATAGGAACAAAAAATATATTATATGATAATTCTGGCGCGATAGTTGCTGGTGAAGGCAATATTGTAAAAGAGAATAATTCTATAATGGTTATGGGTTTAACCAATGATATTAGTAATAGTTCTGTATATAGTATAATAGGTGGAACAAGTAATAAGATTAATAAAGGACAAAACGCTTTGGTTGTAGGGAAACAAAATGATGTTAAAAGAGGTATAAATACTGTATTGTTTGGTAAGTCGCAAAATGTAGTGGATAGTTCCAATGTGGTTATATCTGGAGAATCAAATACAATTTTGAAGGATAAAAACGTGCTTGTATCTGGTAAAGATAATGATTTATCCGGAAATAAAATAACAGTAACATTTGGTAGAGAAAATACATTAAAAAGAACAAATAACACATTGGTATCGGGTTATTTGAATAAAGTGGAAGATGGTTCAAATAATTCTGTATTTGGATATTTACACGATGTAAGTGGAAATTCACAAAATACAGCCATATTTGGTAATAAAAATAAAGAATATAATGGTTTGCACAATGTTATTGGTGGTGACCAACAAGATGTAAGTGGTGCTGTTAATGTATTTGGTATGGGAGAAAGTAATAAAGTAAGAAGTGATAAAAATAGCGGCAGTGTGGGGAAACAAAACGATATGAATAATAATAAAGAAAGTTTTATTGTTGGTTTGAGCAATACAGTAAGTCAAGATAATCAATCATTTATATTGGGAACATCAAATAATACTAAGTTTAATACCAATAATGCTGTATTTGGAAATCTACAAGATATTAGTGGTGGTACTAATTTATTAATATCGGGTAAAAATCATCAAGTTGAAGGTGGATTGAATAATATGGTAGTAGGGAGTGATAATATTGTTACTGATTGTAGTGACGTTATTATATCTGGTTCAACACATACAGTGTCTGGTTCCAAACAAAGTTTTATAAATGGTAAGCAGAATGTTGTAAATAATGTTTATGCTGGTATGGCTTATGGTGTTATAAATAGTTTAAAATCATCAGATAAATCATTAATAGGAGGTGCCAATAATAAGATAGAAGGAGGAAATACAAATGTTGCGTTAGGTCAATCGAATGATATAAGCAATTCAATTATTACAATGGCTTTTGGTTCTTCAAATGTTATTAAAAATAATAGTAATGAATCGATAGCATTAGGTAAGCTGAATACCATAGATGGTGTGAATCATGGTATAGCTATGGGATATAAAGCGGATGTTAGTGGTGATACAAGATTTGCTCTTGGATCAGAGCAAGTAGATGGAAATATATTATGGGTGAATAAACATGGTGATATGTATTTGGGGAGACATTTATACTCAGATGTGGATGAAAATAAAAACATATTTACGGATTTGACCACAAGCACTATAAATGTAGGAGGGGATCATAGTAAAACATTTATAGGTGGGACCTTAGAAGTAAGTGGAAATATGATAGCAGGGATTGATGAAGATAAAGAAATTTTCACAGATGTATCAACTAATAGAATTACCATAGGAGGCGGTTCATCTACTGTGATTGTTGGTGGAGATTTGAGAGTAAATACGAATATATTAAGTCAAGAAGGTAGTGCGAATGAAGATAAATATATTTGGACAGATGTATCAAGTAGCAATATTTATATGGGTGGTGCTCAAAGTTCAGTTTGGATAGGTAAAGATTTACAAATAGCGAATGATGTGGTTATGCAGGGTAATTTGACTGTAAATGGAACAAGGTCATTGATTCACACCACGAATGTGGATATTAGCGATAATGTTATTTTACTCAACAAAGGTATAGGTCAAAATGCGAATTCGAATTTTTCATCAGGATTAACAGTTTTAAGATCAAATACAAATCAGTTTATAGGATGGCACGAACCATACAGTAGTTTTGTATTATGTAATACGACTTACGACGGAACAGGAGAAGTAGTAGGGATAGGAGTAAAAAGCAAATTATGGTTGGATAATATCCAAACGGATGAAGATATAATGGTTGGTGGAAATATTACGTCGGTGGTTCAAGAAGATAAAAATTTATGGACAGATATATCCGCTAGTACGATTAAGATAGGTTCCAGTCAAACAAGATTTAAATTGGATTCTAATAATACGCTTGTAATACCATCTGGAACAACAGCACAAAGGATATATGATGAATTAGGAGCAGTAAGATACAATAAAGATACTAATAATTTTGAAGGATGTGTTCAAGAAAATAGTCCAGCTGGTTGGAGAGAAATAGGTAGTGTTATGGATATAGATAAAGATACATATATTAGTGCTGAGGATAGTCACCAAGTAGATAATGATCAGTTGAAGTTTGTAACAGCGGGTAATGAGAGAATGAGGATCGATGAATTGGGTAGAGTAGGCATTAGAGTAAATAATTCTCCAATTGGTTTATGGGTTGGTGGAACAGATGCTATTCATGTTCCGGTAGGAAATACAACGCAAAGACCATCACCTGACGATGATACATACTTAGGAATGATAAGATACAATAGTCAAGAAAAATTATTTAAGGGCGTTAGTGTAGATTCTTTTGGAAATAGAGCGTGGGTTAAATTAACTCCTGGTGCTCCTGATGTAGATAGCGATGGTAAAGTTATAACTGGTTCTCAAGTTGAAGGAACGGCAGTTGTAACATATTCGGATAGAAAGAAAAGACATGTATTATTCCAATCCGGGAAAACGGCCATTGGATTAGATGTAAGTGGAACCCATGTTCAAGCAAATGTTATATTAGATATTAGTGATAATGGTGCTATTAGAATACCAAAAGGTTCAACATTACAACGACCACCTACAAATGGTGCTTATCCAAATAATTATTTTGGTTATATTAGATTAAATACTGATGCGGCATATAATCAATTTGAAGGTTATAATGGAAGTGAATGGGTCTCATTTGATAGAATGATTGACTACGATAGAGATACTTATATTGAAATCAACAATACTGCTAGTCCAGGAGCTGGGAACGATGATATAATTAAATATTATGTGGGGTCGCAACATCCTATACCAAATCCAAAATTGGTTTATACTATGGATAAATACAGTATTCATGTATTGGATGGTTATGATAAAAAAATTACTATGGATGTGAATGATGGTCATATTGATATGAGTGGTAATTTGAAGATTAAACAGAATATAATAGCACACCAAGATGCGGATAAAAGTTTATGGGCTGATGTAACTACGAGTGATATAACAATAGGTGGTGCTTCAAGTAAAGTGATTACTGGTGGTGATTTACAAGTGAATACAAATATATTAGCTGGTGTGGATGAAAATAAAGAAATTTTCACGGATGTAGCGGGTAGCAATATTAAGATTGGAGGAACTAACAGCACTGTAATGATAAGAAATGATTTACAAGTAGATAATAATATTATAGCAGGGACAGATGAAAATAAAGAGATATTTACTGATGTAATCAGTAGGAACATTACTATAGGTGCCGAAGGTTCCACTACAGTTATAGGTGGCGATTTACAAGTAGATACAAACATTACGGGCGGAACAAATGAAAATAAAGAGATTTTTATGGACGTAGGGAATGGCGGTAAAACCATTACTATAGGTGGAAGTGCTGCTACTGTAATAGCAAATAATAATTTACAAATAAATGCGGATATTGAAGCTGGTGGAAACAATCATAAATTGATATATGGTGATGTGACCAGTAAAACAATTACTATAGGTGCGGTTGGTTCGACTACAGTAGTGGCCGGTGATTTACAAGTAGATACGAATATTAAAGGAGGCTCTCAAGAAGATAAAGAAATCTTTACAGATGTTACGAACAATCACAATATTACTATTGGTGGTGGAGGAACGACTACTGTAATTGGAAATAAATTGAAAGTTACTTCAGATATTATTTCAGCAACCAATACTACAAAGAAAATATTTGCTACAAATGTTACCGATAGTAACGTATTAATAGGTGGTAATGCGGGTAAAGTTCAAATCAATCATGATTTGGAAGTTACAAGAAAGATTGTATCAAAGACAGACACCAACAAAGAAATTTATACTGGCGTGAATAACGATGTAGAAATAGGCGGTTCAGGAGGAACGGTTACCTTAGGAAATGATGTGAATGTTAAGAATGACTTGAAAGTATATAGAAAAATCATATCGGATCAAGATGAGGATAAAGAAATTTATACGGATTTGGTGGGTGGTAATATTACTATGGGTGGTTCTGGTGCTGCTAGTAAAGTGGTAGCAAAACAACATTTCCAAGTAAATGCTGATTTAATGGCTGGTTCAAACAGAGCAGCTAACATTTATACTGATGTAGGAACGGCAACAATAACGGTGGGTGGTCTTGGTGGTTTAATTAAATTAGGGAATGATGTAGAAGTTGGAAATGATATTACTGTAAAACATGATATTTTAACTGATGCGGATGAATCAAAAGATATATTTACAGGAATAACATCAGAAAAGATAACAATTGGTGGTATTAATGGAACCGATAAGAGTACGGTCGTAGTTTCTGGCGATTTACAAGTTAATAATGAAATTATTGGTAATAATAATGAAGTAAAAACTATATTTGCAGATGTTCAAAATAGTGATATTCAAATAGCTTCTTTTGGAACCAAGACAACTATTAAAGGCGATTTACAATGTGAAAGGGATATTACATCAGATATGGTGGAAGATAAGAAGATATTTTTCAATATGGGCGATAAAGTATTGAAAGTTGGTGGAGGAAAAACCACAGTGAATATTCCTGGAACCCTTGAATTAAGTGGTAATATTGTTACAGAAACAGATGAAGACAAAGAAATTTTCAAAAATGTAAATGTAAATAACATTATTATAGGTGGAACAACAAGTACGGTTAAAACAACCAATGACTTACAAGTGGATGGTTTGTTAAAAGCGGGTGGAAATATTAACAAATCAATTTATACAGATATTGTTTCAAATATGTTGACTATTGGTGGTAAAACAGAAACAGAAGCATCTTCTCCAGGAACACAAACGGGTGGTAGTATAATTAAATTAGACTCAACAAATTCCGTAATCATACCATTTGGAAAAACATCACAGCGAACTACAGCGAAAGGTGCTATTCGTTATAATGCTGAAACGTTAGTATTTGAAGGTTGTGATGGAACAAGCTGGCAAAAATTCGGAGATGTAATTGATATCGATAAAGATACTTTTATAAATGCCGAATCGGCTCCTGGACAAGATGAAGATAGATTATTATTTGTAACGGCGAATGATGAAAGAATGATTATTAAGAATGATGGTAAAATTGGTGTAAATACCTTAACGCCTGCCGAATTATTTGATGTTTCGGGTGTGTTACAAACGATAGATTTCAAGGTCGGTTCTATTACTTCAAATACAGCAAGTGATATAGTATTGAAAAAATCAATTGTTCCTGAAACAGACAAAACAATTAGTTTAGGTTCGGTTTCGAAAAGATTCAATGATGTTTTTGTAGGAGAAGGTTCTATGTGGGTAGGCGATAAGCATAAGATAGCAGTTAGTAATGATGGTGTTATGAGATTGAGAAAAAGAAACGTGGCTGCTGTTCCATTTGCTATTGTAACCGTTTATCGTTCAACCCCAGGTAATTCAAATGCTACAGTTACTACAGTTCAAAATGATGTATTATATGTTACTGGTAAATCAGATATAGGTGATGTAACAATGGAAGAATATTTGGATTATGCTGAAGCAAAAACAGGAAATGTTCATACAATTGACCAAATTTTTAGAGAAAATGCGGAGGATTATGATGAAGATATGCCTATTAATGCGTGGTTAGAAAAGGGAACAAATATATATTCATTGAGTTCAAAGAATGTGGGTATAGCTACAGCAGACCCAAGTAATATATTACACGTAGTTGGTGATGCCAGATTTGATAACAACATTATAGCTGGTTCAGATACCGCAAAACAACTATTCTATGATGTTTCAACCGATAATATACAAATAGGTAGTGTAACGAGCAAGACAATGGTAAGAAATTTGGAAGTATTCCACAGTATAACTTCTAATGGAAATAGAGCAAAGGAGATTTATACAGATGTTTCAACCAATAGAATTACTATTGGGGGTAAATTAAGCACGGTAGTAGCAGGGGGACACCTTGAAATTAGCGGTAATTTCTTAGCTGGTAGTGATGAAAATAAAGAGATTTTTACAGATGTAACCAGTAAAGAAATAACAATGGGTGGTAACAATAGTAATGTTGTTATTGGGAATACCATGGATGTAACAACAAGAATGGATATAGATTCTATTAGATATTTAACCGATAATGGTTCAAATGGTGAAATTCAAATTACAGCTGGAAATGTTGTATTTACAAATGATATTCAAGTAGATAACAATATAATAGCTGGAACAAATGAGGATAAAGAAATTATGGTAGATGTATCCACTAATAATATTTTGATAGGTGGTCCAGAAAGTAAAGTAAAAACAGGTGGTCATTTGGAAATAAGTGGTAATTTATTAGGAGGAAGCAATGAGGATAAAGAAATTATGGTAGATGTATCCACTAATAATATTTTGATAGGTGGTCCAGAAAGTAAAGTAAAAACAGGTGGTCATTTGGAAATTAGTGGTAATTTATTAGGCGGTAGCGATGAGGATAAAGAAATTTTCTTAGATGTATCTTCAAAGAATATTAAAATAGGGAGTGGAACATCAATTACAAAATTCAATTCATCTAATTCTATTGTATTGCCCGTTGGAACAACAGCAGAACCAACAACGAATAAAGGTGCTGTTAGATACAATAATGATAGAAGTAGATTTGAAGGATGCAATGGTTCAAAATGGATTTCTCTCGAAGGTGTGAGAGATGTTGATAATAATACATATATTAACGCTGAATCCGCACCTGAAGCAGATGAAAATAGATTAATGTTTGTTACCAGTGGTGATAATAGAATGATTATAGACCCATCCGGAAATTTGGGACTCGGTGTTACAGTTCCAAAAAGTATATTTAATGTGGGAGTTGATACGTATAATGATAATAATCCACATAATACTATTCCAGATGTATATGGTGGAAATGAAACAACGATATGTGCCTTAGGTGGTGGAGGAGCCAATAATAACTATTTTGGAATAAATATTGGAACTATACACGATGGTGATACATATATTCAAAGTTGCCATACAAATGGAACTACCTTTTATGATTTATTATTACAACCAAAAGGAGGGGATGTGGGTATCGGGACAGAGACTCCTACTGAAAGTTTGGATGTATCTGGTAATTTTAAAGTTAGTGGTGTAAGCACAGTTATAGCAAAAACCACAGCTACACCAGAAATAGGAACAACATCGGCACATCCATTTTCTCTTAGTGCTAATAGTATTAAAGGGGTAACAGTAGATACAACAGGGAAAGTTGGTATTGCTACAGAAACTCCTACTGAAAGTTTGGATATATCTGGTAACTTGAAAGTAAATAGTGTAAGCACGGTTATGACAAAACCAACAGCTACACCAGAAATAGGAACAACATCAGCACATCCATTTTCTATTAGTGCTAATAATATTAAAGCCATAACGGTAGATACAACGGGTAAGGTAGGATTGGGAACACAAACACCAGAAGTTCCATTACATATTACAAAAACAACAGCGAATGGAGAATATATGAGAATTGTAGATCCTTCTAACATAGGTTTAACTGTGAGTTTGGATACAAGCGCAAATGATACAAAGGTTAACTTTGGTGTTAGATGGTGGAATAATGAAACCCCACAAAATGTTAATGATGGATTAGTATTGAGAAATGTTGGTGGAACAAATTATGTGGGTATAGGAACAAATGTTCCAGATAAAAAATTAGATGTTGTTGGTGATGCTATTATTAGAGGTGATTTAACAGTATCGGGAACAAGAACATATGTAAATACTAATAACTTGGATATATCCGATAACGTAATAGTTTTAAATAGAGGAATTGGTTCAAGTGAGAATACAAATGTTTCATCAGGTATATTAGTAAAAAGACATGGAAATAATCAGTTTATGGGGTGGGATGATATTCAAAATTCTTTCATATTAGGAGAAACCACCGAAGACGGAGAGGCAGACCCATCGGGTGTTGTATTAGCGGGTAAAAGCGATTTAAAAATAAAAGATATGAATGCGAATGATATAGTATCAACAGGAACAATAACAGGAAATAATATTACAGGAGCGAATACGGTATTAGAAATATTGAAAGTAAATGGAAAAACACCGATAACACATAATAAAACGGTAACGACAAATGCAGGAAAATTTTATATTGATGGAACTATTATACCAACATTGACCTTTTTACGTGGCGATACATATGTATTTGACCAAGCGGATACAAGTAATTCAACTCATCCACTTAAATTTAGTACAACAAATGATAATTCAGGAAGTCAAGAATACACTACAGGCGTTACTGTATCGGGAACAGCGGGTTCTGCTGGTGCAACTGTAACAATAACAGTAGCCAATGATGCTCCTGATACATTATACTATTATTGTGGAAATCATTCTAATATGGGTGCTAACATTACATTAACATCTCCACCAATTCCAGCTGAAATAGTTGATTTAAGTGCTAATAAATCAACAATCCGGGATTTAATTGTAACAAATGATTTGAGCGGTAATAAAGCGAAAGTGGTTGATTTGAGTGCTACAACAATAGAAGCTTCGGGTGATATATTATTACCAAATCCATCAGCAACGGATCCACAATTTAGTTTAATGGATTTATTAGGTGCGCCTGGTGCGATAACTACAACGGATGTTTCATCAACAGCGGTTCATATCGATTTAGATATCAATCAAATTCAAAGATATCATGTAGGATTTACCCCAGATAAATTGCCTATGGTTACAACATTAAATTTAAAATTAACTTACAATGATGGGAGTACGGTAACAACGTTGTTAGATAAAGCTGTTCCGGGAACTATGATAACAGCATTTGAAGATTTAACAAAAATTAGAATTAGTAAGCAAGCAAAACAAGACAGTTTTAGTGGTGGTATTTATTCTTGCTATGGTGTAACAGGTTTAACAAGTGGTCAAACTTATAATTTATTATTGTCCTTTACCAATTATCATCCTCAAAAAAATGAAACTACTGTAACTGAAAATTTATTTGTAACTGTTGCGTCCGCTCCAAACGTTCAAGATACAATTAATATAACACATCCTATTAATAATACACAGGGGACAACAAGTTCAACTGTATATTTAGTAGGATCTGACCCACAATTTTCTATAAATTGGACTATGCCGGCAGCGAACGATGGTGATGTAGATAAATATACACTTGAGTATGAAATTGATTCAACTGTTACTGATAATTCTACATCGGGTTCCAATGTTGAACATCAAATAACAATACCAGGTCCATATTATAGCATTCCATCAAATACATTAAGTTTAACATTAAGTGAGGGAGTTAAATTTGGTGCGAAATATAAATTTAGAGTGAAAGCAAGAAACGATGCTGGTGCAACAGCAGCTTACGGTAATTATAATACTGCTAATTTTTATACAGTGGTTCCATCATTACCACCTAAATCAAGAATCGATAATGTTTCAATAAAACCAACAAGTTGGACGTCAGCACAACAATATGATACAATTGATTTGGATGTGTTTTTGGGAGGAACTGGTGGTTATTATTCAAGTTGGAATGGTTCGTCTTTTACAGATTATGATGATACGGAAAGGAAGCTATTAAGACAGTCTTATTTTGTTAGCAACGCACTTGATTTATTAGATATTAGTGGTATAAATTGCTCAACGACAGCAGGTCAAAAACCTACAACAGGAATTCAATATATATTCACAGCAAAAATATGGAATGGTTCCAATTATCAAAATGAGAGTGCTTTAACTTATAGTTCATTATCAAATAGATCAAATGGAGAAGTAAAAAGTGTTACTTCGGGCGTTTCAAGATTACAAGTAAATCTTATTGATGAACATCCAAATGAAACTGCTTCACATAAAACAGGACATTGGTTAAAAGCAGATATTACAAATATTAAATTTCAACTACCTAATTCGGTTACATATGGTAAAATGGCCATTCAAGCCAATGTTCCAGGAATCACATCTGGTTTTGATTATGCTACAGTAGATTTCGCTTCAGATGCAATGAATTCTAATCCAACAATATCAGATTTGAACGGTAGTTCTACTTGGGTAGGTATTGAATCTGGTGCTGCTGTAACATGGATTTGTGGTGTAGCCAGTTTAAATAATGGAACAAAAATGGTTTTAAAATTCAAAGCCGCAAATTTAGCAAGCACCGTAGCGGGTTATTATAGAGGAGATTATATGCAATTAGAAATGACTTGTCCAATAACGAATGATATTCAAGTTCTGGGCGATGATGGAACATATGGAATAGCAGGATCATCAACCAATTCTGGAAATGAAATAGAATATGATGGATTTACATACAATAGTTTTGTGATAGGTGGTAATACCGGGGCTGTGGCTGAAGATGTTACATTTAGTTTCACAGCATATAATATACACGGGGAGACAACAGTAACAAAAACAAAGAAGATTATTAGGGATTTAGCTTCTATCAGTAGTGGATTACACCCAAAAAGATATAAAGCGTGGAATGGTGCTTTAGCTCATAATAATGTAGCTGGAACGGCAGTTGCTTTTGATGATACCATAGCATTGGAATCACATGAATTGTTATTTATAGGTGGTGAGATTACAACAACAAATGCGGATTATAAAGATTATCGTGTATTATATAATCAACAAATAAATAACAACACAATTACAAATACTTCACTAACAAATGCAAGTTGGGCTTCTAATTCCACATCTTATAGATATGCTTTATATAAATTACCAAATACAGTTCATTTTGCGGGGACAGGTTCATTTGGAATTAAATTCACGACTGATGGTAATGGTAACGCATTTACAAGTGGTAGTGGTGTGGAAAGTGATTTTGAATTAAATTTATTGTTACCTTCAATGATAAATAATGCTACACCATATTGGTTTAATGGTAATTCTTATTATCAATCGGAATCCTCAAAAAATACTGGAACAGGCTCTGATGGTGTTACTGGATTGGGTATATTTGATAGCAAAACAAGATTAAATAGTTATACTACATTTAAAGTTACTCCTCCAGTTCCACAAACAGCAGCACAACAAGTGAATGACATTTGGATACGCGTAGGATTTAAGGCGAATAAGAATATCAATATTAGCAATATTGAATTAGTATCAACGTAAAATAATGGTGCCGTTTTTCCAGTTCTTTTTTTAAAGTGAAATTATTACATAATTAATTATGAAATAATTTATATATATATATAGAAAATGGCTTTTAATTACAATGATGATGTGATCGATTTATTATTAAAAAAAAGTATGGGAACTGCTTATACGAGATCAGGATTGGTGCCTGGACAAGAAACACAAGTATTAGAGAAGTTTCATAACTTACAAGTTTTCTTTGATACAATAACGGATAAGAATGAAAGTAATTTTACATGGAGTTCTGCCGTAAATGTAACAGGAGGCGGAACAGTAAAAACATTAGATAATGTAACAGGAGAAAGTAATCCGGATTATTTTACTCATATAAAAAAATATGAAAATATACCTATGACTGTGGTTGCCGGAACTGAATATCGTGCTTGGAGACCAACTAATGGCGACTTGGTAGAGAAATTTAAAAATGTTATATTGGGAAAACCCAACTTTAATTTTAGCATTTCAAGTAATATAACAAACTTTTCGACAATATATAATACAAGTAGTGCTTTTAAACCAATAATAAATAACGGTGTATTGGTTTTTATGGGAAATAGTGTTCCAGCTGGTAATAATACAATAAGTATGAAAGAAGTATATATATGTGATGGATATGCTGGTACAATAGCAAATATTTTATTGAATGATATATCGGACATTAGTAGTTCAAATCCATTAAACACGCATCCATTAATATTTGATGGTTCAACACAAAAATGGAGCGAAGGCAATTTGGGGTTTGATTGGTGTCCAATACAAGATTTAGGTGATTTGGATGATTTGGATACGGGAAGTGCCGTACCTAATGATGGAATATTTTGGAATGGTTTTACGTGGAGTTCTGATATATTAGTTTATTTGATGAATCATTTTTCAAATATTGATACGGGCGATTTATCTTATAATATTGTGTATCCATCATCATTAGTATATGATGATTTATCGGGAAACTTTAAAGCAAAACGATTGCAATTTCCTGTAACAACATTGAATGATGTGAGTAATGTTAATATGACGACTGTAATTCCACAAAATGATCAAATATTATTATGGGATGAAGGATTTGAAGAATGGGTGGCTGACAATGTTTCGGCACCGATAAATCATTTGAATGATATATCTGGGATAAATGTAGATAATATAAAATTTGGCGAAGGTATAGTATTAGATCCATCAGGTGGAAATAAATTTATAACCAAGGCTATACCAAGAAAGATAGATTCTATACAAGACTTGGCCGATGTGAATATTGCTGATTTAAATATTCAAATACCACAATGGTCACAGATTTTAAAAATGGACGCCAGTGATGAAGATATAAATGATAATTTTGGTAGCGCGGTAGCAATGAATGATGATTATATGTTAATAGGTTCATATAATGCACAAGGTGTATCATTATCAGATGTTGGTAAGGTATATGTTTGGAAAAAATCATATTCAACATTTTCAGACTATCAAATATTGGCTCCAAATTTACAATCGACATCGATGAATTTTGGTTCATCGGTTACTATACAAGATAATTTTTTAATGGTTGGTGCTCCCAATCGTTTTTTTAATTCAAAAGAGAAGGCGGGTAGTGTATATTATTATAAATACAATGGTGGAACAGCAAAATGGGGAATATTAAATAATGGTCCATATAAAGAAGATGAATTAATACAACACGGAACACCAGCCGCGTTTGATAGATTTGGTTGTTCTATATCGGTCGATGGGAATTATATGATTATAGGAGCATCTGGTAAAGGTGGAGGAGGGAAAGGTAAAGCTTGTATATATAAATATCAAAGTAATAATTGGGTATTTGTGAAAGATATAGTAGGTTCAACATCAGCCAATAAT
>Ga0233439_10000626_pt1 | contig 51098 bp, 66 predicted proteins | sample SI_123_September_6_FD_182713 | JGI IMG/M metagenome (GOLD analysis project Ga0233439, IMG submission 182713) | Seawater microbial communities from Saanich Inlet, British Columbia, Canada - SI_123_September2016_100_MG | ecosystem: Environmental > Aquatic > Marine > Inlet | place: Canada: British... | reverse complement strand
GTGATCTTCGGGTATGCGAACACCCAGACTCAAACTATACAATTTATATAGTTATATAATACGAACGAACTGTCAGATCCCATTTTAACAGTGAACTTTCATACTATCCAGGATGTGTATATAACATTCACATGCCCGAAGATCAGGATGGCGGATCCATTGTGTTAAACATGGCGCGGTCTGCCACCGTCACCGAGTACGATGTGAAGAGATACTGGGCACCTCACAATCATTGTATACAATGTGAAGTCGACTACCACAACGATACCGCGTGTGCATCCGCGTTTAGGTATTTATTAGAAAAGCCTGTACACATCGTTCAGACGTTGTACATTAATGGAATCATGTGGATGGACACACAGACCCTCGTGATCAACCGGTCGACTATTGGGAATGTGGATTACCTTGAAGTATACCGTTTCCCAGATGACATATTATATGACACATTGACATCACGAATTATATTGGCGCCTCCCACCAATTCTTTGGAACCGGATTCGACACCACCGCCGCCTTTGGAACGGGCTTTGAATCCACCGTCTTCCACCACACTGTTGGATCCCGAGCCGGAGGAGAAGGCTTTGTGTGCACCATTGGATCCCGATCCGGAGGAGAATACTTTGTGTGCACCATTGGATCCCGTGCGACCGGAAGAGGTCTTCTAAATACATCAGCCTGTTGCCCGTCTGGCATGCTGGGAAGGTCGTCCAGTTTTCTTCGTTTTGGCGTATCCGTGTTAATGTCGGGCGGGTTGTCAGGATCAAACACGATGGAAGGGCCAAACAACATGGCTTCGCTGTACATGGGCCGGCGCGCCTAACAAACAATACACGTATTAACATATATTTAAACCCCCAACCCCATGGTATAACATAATATATATATGGAAGTGAGCCCATGTATATATATAAATTCATCACAGGTCTATGTCGAATGATATTATACCTTGGGGGTGCGCTTATGACGAATGATATCCATTTTATGCCAGTGTGGGTCCGCATTCGTAGTGTCGACATGACCATCATCGTCATCATCGTCGGGTATTACCATGGCCGTGGCCGGCGGTTCGTACACAAGCCGTTTAACTGCAACCGGCCACGGGTCGAGTCCCTTGCCAATCGTAAGAGTGACAAGCCCACGCAGGTCGTTGGTTTGATTCCCCGAGAGTGTCAAAGGCCATCCACGTGCCCGGAACATGGCGACGGCAAGCATGAATATCCCACAACTGGAACCATCCATCTGAACTGGCCCATCCTCTCCGCCAATGCCAGTATTGGTACATATGGTATACGCTTCAAACTTCGGCGTGTTCCTACATCGTGGTTTCCTGTACACATCATCATGGAATGTAAGAATACAGAGTTGTATGGATAAACAAATAGTGATACATACCCAAGTTGTTCCATGCGCTCCGAGAAGTATTTATTCAGAAACTGCGTCATGACACCCGCAAAGGGTGCACACACATCCTTCCGTTTGGTGTTGTATAACGAGTCGTAAAATTCAAACCGCTTGTGTTTGAAATCAACGATTCCTAGCTGCCAATGGCCAGGCTTATGAATTGGCACAATCAACATGTCCACATCCAACAGACCTTGCGGATATACACTTTCAATGTACAACAAGAATTGATCCGAGATGGATTGGACGGTATGTACCTCGAACCCCTCCGCGACAATCTTATAGAAATGTGTGTATACCATGACAGCCTTTTTTGGCTTGCCACATATGATGACTTGCGGCACAAACGCATTGGCAGCAGTGTCGTTCACTTCACGGCGTGGCATGACACTCACAATGGCCTCGTGGTCTGTGCACACACGATAGGTTTTGTCCATATCCGGCGGCTCGTGCACTCTCTCATGGCGTTTGCCATTGGAGACCGCCTGACGGCTGGCCTTCCACATCGGCTTCACGTGAGCAAGCATGGTAATGAGTTGCTTGGTTTGTACAGGATGCATACCCTTAATAAGAATACCAGGTGTATTACTGTGCCGATTGTCTTTCGATGGCTTGATAAACCTGTACCAACTCTTTGAGTGTGGCACTTGTAAACTCAAACCGTGCCCCCGGTCGGATGCACCCAGTGTCGGAGATGGTGTACCGTCGAAATCTGCGTTGGAAATTACTCATCGCCGAGCATGCAAACTGGTGGAACAACCCGAAACATATGTCTGGGGGAACATACGATGTAAAGAACGGGCTCGGCTCGACTACCACCGGGTTATCAAGAGGGTAGCCCCGCGCCAACCAAGAGCACATGCAAGCCGTAAACGCGTCGGCTGCACCTGGAGACGGCTCGAGGGGCATGGATGTTGTTTCCGACAGCCGACAAATGACAAGGAAGTAGGCATAAATATCACTGGCAATGGCTGTCCCTGCTTCTTCAGAGAAGAATGGAGGCGGCGGGTTCAGATAGGACCCAAACTCGGCGATTCGTAATTGGATGACCGTGTCGAGTCTGGCAATGTTTAACGGAAGGCATGCCGACCTGATACATGGATACCATACAATAAGTATATATATATATAATATGTACATGGATGGATTCCTTACCTCACAATAACCTTTGTGTAATCAGCCAGCCGTCGGCGTTGTATGTTGTATATGTCGAGCCGCGTGCCCTTGGACGAAAAAATTTCCATGATCCGGCTGTGTATTTTAGCTCGGACACGAACAGTGTTTGTGTGTGCCGCACCATCAGGTCTGCGTCGTCGTTTACGGGGCGTTGTTGCGTCATCCAGACCAATGTTGGCCTTTTTGGCTTTTCGGTGCATCCGAATGATACCGAGTTGGACCGGTTTGGTGTCATCTTTGACAAACGGTGCATCTGTGGAGATGATGGCACCGCGAACACAAAACCCGGTAAGTGTGCAGACATACCCTTCAGCGTTTTGTGACTTGACAGCAGATGTGCAGTCGTCCCCACAGAGATGAATGTTGCTGTAATTCATACACACAAGATACCGTCGTTGTTCTGTTGCGAGACACGGGGTCACCGTGTAGAATCTGCACATGTCGGTACATTTGTGAGAGGGCTCGGGAATAGGGGCAACGGTGCCTCTAGTGGCACAGACCCACTGCCAGTGCGCAAACACGTAAGCTTCTGGGTGTTGGTGACCGAGGCGGACAGGGTGAACGCCCATGGACGGTCCTGCGCCGGAGGACATGGTACCACGGTTTGTGGGTGTACAATCTCGGTTCGGTTCTGGGGGTCAATATGCCAGCTGGTTTCATACCCAAACTCAGGAATGCGAATTATTATTATTCGGACAGAGGCAACCCTGGGAACAAAGCGAAGTACCTCCATCGAGATGACTGGCACCAATTTCGGACAACACAACTTGACCGTGGCCTTGATTATCATGTTGGATTCCCCAATCACAACAGTGTGAGGGATTCCCGTACACAGTGGAATATCATCGTCAAAGGCGTGCTCTATATCAATAGGCGCGAGTGTTTCAGACACTCGTTTGTATAAAGCACTATAAGACGTTTCTGGTGGGACCCATTGGATCTCCGTTACCCATGGCTTCCAAGGCCCCTGGGACGCGGTAGCAGTATAATACCACAGATCCTCGGTTGGATACACCTTGCACTTGTGTTTTTTGCACCGCATACCGAACCGTTCCTTCTCGACACATCGACGACACACCCAATGAGGTGACATCCTCCCAGGAGCACACAGGTACGATTCTTTGAGTGAGAGCTGTGTCGCATCCCATCCACAGAAACACACTGGCACTGTTGTGAACATGGATTTATCCGACGATGAGCGAGATCTTTTTACCGACGTAGGTGGTGTAGAGGACGATGCCTCGAGTATGGTGTTGAGTGTGGCCCGGTTGCCGTCGGAAGGTTTGGTTCCTTTTGCAAACCCAAGTCCAGGAGATGACATGACTGTTGAAGAGATGGTCCCTTTGGTTTGCTTAAACACTGATGTGACACCCAGTATCGTATCGAGCGAGGACGGGCCATGTCCGGGATCCGACGAAGAGGAAGTCGCACGGTCTGACATTGAAGAGGAAGCCGAACTGGATGTAATTGACCCACTTATTCCCCCACACGAACTATACGACCTTCGCTTCAACGAGATCCCACTCTTGATGAAACAAGGAGATTATACAGCACTGGAAATGATTGCAGAACGGTTAATACGGTGTGTGATCCACTGCCCAGATCCACAGGCAACGTTCCCAAATGAAAAGGATATGCGATCCATCCAATACACCAACGAGATCATTACCTGTGCCCTCCTGATTATGTCACTGGTGAAAGGCGATGGCCCGCCAACCCATCACCGCCAGTACGATCAGATCCGGGGAGCTACGACTGCTTCCGATATAAACGATGCTGGTGCAAATAGAGCCGTCGGAGAGTGGGTACTCATGCAAGGTAACAGTGCATACCAGTTGGCCATGTGTATATACAATGTAGAGTATAATTCACATGTTTAGATATAGTACGATTCACATGTTTAGATAGAGTATAATTCACATGTTTAGATAAGGTATGATTCGCATGTTTGGATAGGTACCAACAAGGCCAATCCAGATTTACACCGCATGGCCATTGGCCGGTTTAGAGCTGCGTGTGCATCCATCACGTTGTACGATTACACAACACATGTTATTACACCGACATCGACGGGCCATGGGGAATCGGCTAAGAACCTTATTGACATACTCGTCAACATGTCGAAAGTATGCTCGTTCAAAAAGAACCCCGACCGGCATCTCTTTCAACAGGTGGCGGCACAGCTTCAAAGCGCTCGCAATGCCATGGTGGTTCCGGGCACCAACCCCATGAGTGAGATTGCAGACCAATTGGACCCGTCCATGACAAACAAGGTGGTCGGGGCTATGCTAAATGAGAAGCTATTTCGCAAAGTGTCTGGGATACAATGGGAGACGGAGAAATCTGTAGACGCGTTTATTACATGTGTTTCTCTTATGCAGGAGTATTATGACGGTGACCTTAATCTCCACGTGAACACCCAGATCCCATTCAGTGTGCATGACAAAGGGCCTGCGTTTGTCGTGTTTAGTATGGAATTCAGTGGGGCTGGAACGCGGTGTGGTGTTGTGTGGAAGAACACATTTCGGTACATCCATCCCGATGCGGCATACTTTATCCCCGAGACCATCATCATGTGGCTATCACTTTGTATGGAGGCGGTAGACACGTCTGCACAGAACATGCTCCACCAGGCCATTGTGGATCCGGAAAGTGTTGTGCAGACGAACGAATTCTACCAGTTCATCAATGGTACTGAGCCTACCGAGGGCGACGGGAAACTCGATGTGAGTGCGTTTTCTACTATCGGAGGGGCACTCATGTAAATATGCATGCATATGGAAGGAGGATAAATTACAAATAAACAACTGCTGCGCCTGTCGGGTCTGCCTCGAAACAGAAATACTGCTCAATCGCATAGAGGACACTATCTGTATCTTCTGAACCGTAAATAATATGGAGAAACCCGAGTCTAGTCATCTCGCTAAAAAAACATCTGACTTCTTGAATCGGAAACCCGGTACATTTAGAAATAAGACCGACAGACAACGGCGTGCCTGGGTCATATGAAGTACACGCCCACATCATAATGGCAAGAGACACATTTGTACTGTAAAGTGATCGTACAATACTAGGGTAGAGTGAAAAGGTAACTAATGCGCATGTGACCCGAAGGGGTTTCTGTCGTCTCTTTGACTTAGACGATGTCTTCCGCCGGTGTGATTTGAATGGCACCCTTGACATCTTCAACGGTAAGCCCATCCTTGACAAGATCTGAAAAATGTATATAATAATAGTCAGGATACACACAAAAACACAATATAAACCAGCTGTCACTTACGTCCAAATCCATTGGTTTTTGCGTCAAGTTCATCCTTCGAGAGCACACGCGTGCCATCCTTCTTGACCTTGATGCTCGTTCGTTCACCGTTGAGAGCAGAGATGTGATCTTGTGTTGTTAGCTTGGGACGCGCTCGAATCACCGTGCCCTTGGTAGCATCAAACGGTGTGCGATGAAGTGTGGCCTGGATAACCATCTTTCCCATGGCTGCCTTGCTGCCAAGGTTGGTCACAACCACGCCGAGACCTCGGGCGTGCGGGTCATATGTGCGCAGAGTGGATCTACAAACAACACCAACGACGGTGAGACGAATCGATTCAACTAAATAAAAAATATACATTCAATCAAACATTTAAATATATATACTTACGCGAGGACATTCACGCATTTGGTATACTGGTCCTTGTTCATTTTGATGGCCTTTTGCCCTTCGTGCTCGTAGTTCATTTTGTCCAACTTGTTCTTGTGGAAAGCACCTTCGTACAACGACCCAGTGTCCTTTTGAAGATCAATCAGATGCCACATGGCCGATTTCGTATCGTTCTTGCCATGCTCGGTGATGAGCCAGTGACTCTGAGTTGGGTCCAGTGTGGTGCTTACAAAGTGGCACCCCGCCTTCACGTTGGAACCATCGTACCCGGCCCACCGGTCGCCAATCTTCTTGTTGTTCATGCGAAGATGCTCTGGTGACACATAGTTCTCCGAAGGGTTCACAGGAATGTCCAAATCAGCCATGTGGTTCTCAGACACCAAATGGTGGAGTTTGACTACCTTTTGGTGAGCACCACCTCCATTCGGGTCGCCATCAGCATTTCCATCAGCACATTCTCCAGAGGCATACCCATGAAGGGTAAATTGATCAGTATCGAGAAGATGTGGTCCCTTTTGGTCCACCTTGTCACTCACAGTGCTGTGGATGAACGACAGCTACAACAAACATACTATCAGTACACAGATCTCTCCCACATGTGTTCAAATATACTATCAGTACACAGATCTCTCCCACATGTGTTCAAATATACTATCAGTACACAAATCTCTCTCACATGTGTTCAAATATACTATCAGTACACAAATCTCTCTCACATGTGTTCAAATATACTATCAGTACACAAATCTCTCTCACATGTGTTCAAATATACTATCAGTACACAGATCTCTCCCACATGTGTTCAAATATACTATCAGTACACAAATCTCTCTCACATGTGTTCAAATATACTATCCGTACACAGACCTTCTCACCATTTGTTCAAACATACTATAAGTACACAAATCCCCCCACATTTGTTCAATGTACTTACCCCTGCGGATCCAACACCATTGGTAATCACACGGGACGTGAGCTTGTGCACATTGGCAATGTCCGGGTGGGAAATACCAAGCGCATCCATCACATGATGAGAGTTGACGTGTGCCACCATACTCTTTCCTGGTGCAAGGCCTTTCGTTGGGACGGTAAATGAGACAGACCCAGTCACCTTGTTGGCATCTACAATGTCATCGCGTGCGGACATGATCCACAGTTCGTACCCGTCATGGTCTAAACATTACTGTATCTTATATATACTCGACCGGTTAGTACTTTATTCTTTATATCATAAACAACACCGCGTGGAGGTCTCGGTGCATTTCTTTGAATGCCACATTAACTGCTACATTAGACCGCGATTTCTCAGTATGTTGTGATATAGACGCATAATGCTTGAGTTGAAGGAGCAGCCGCGCAATCGTAGGGATGGTTTTATGGTGACTGGTTACTATTGTTCGAAGTCGATCAATATCACGATGATGTTCGAGATGCTCGGCAAGACACCCTGGCAGTCGCTGTCGGACGGTATGAACACCCCGAACCTCGGAAATGCGCTCATACATCATGGAGAGCAACTGTTTCTCCCATCCTCGGAAATTAACCGTCTTAACAAACACATTGTCCACATAACAGGGCGTGCCAAGTGCTTCGGGGGCTGGGCCGCGGACAGTTACAATAAGTGGCACAATGAGAGCCGTCCCAGAAGTGGACATACCGGTGGTGCCGACACCGACACCCCGCATTTCTTCTCGTTGGATACTGAGCATCAGGGTGGCGTCATGTTTATCTTGGGGTTGTGGGTTGGCCACATTGATCGCAAGTGGTTCTCCTTCCATCAGTGGATTGTGCCGTGCTTCATACCACTTTGTAATAGTGTCATACATATCATTCGCTGCTACTGCAAATGTAGTACTCGAAAGGGATTGTGAATTGGAAAAATGGAACCCTTGACATCCATTGTGCAGCATATCCACAATGTCACTTTTGACATCTATGTCTTCAGAAGTTTTCGTATAACGTACTGCACGTGGATGCCGTTTGTAGCGATCATAGGAAGCAATGTTGGTCTCCCAAACAGCATTGGTTACACGTCCAACTTCAGTTCCCGCTGCAAGACTAAACAGAGGCTTGAATGGTGACAGGTTTTGGCCAAGACTTTCCATTCCTCTGTTTTCTAGAACAGTGGTAAATGCATTACTGAACAGCAGACCCGCTACAAGTGGTTTTGTGAGTGATATGTTACCAGTTCGTGAATCCCGTTTCAGATAATTGCGCTGCACCATGTACACTCCAGTAATCCATGCATGTTTGAAATTGAACTCAAACACAAGGCCTTTGTCTGTAAACCTCGATTCCGTCCCACACTCCAGTGTCAGATGGCCATTGTCGACGGTACACGTCTTTATGTCCTGGCCTATTTTTACCGTCATCTTCAGTTGATGGGGCCGGTCGGCCGGTGGGTTCTGCATGAACGGGTAGATGATGGACATGACCGTTGCGGTCGGCATATCTCTATTGAATGTAAAGACATTGCCCACCTTCAGCTGGGATGCGTTATGCACAGTGCCATACTGACCTTCCACATCCCACCAATACACACCCCCGACATGTATAAATCCCACCAATTCATGTGTCTGTGTTGTTGTATTGTATTGCACACCACCTCTCAACCTTCGTGTACGTACAGGAGTCACTTCATACAGCGGAAATGACATTGCTTCAGATGGAAACGGTGGATAATCGATTTCATGCACAATGAGATCGGGGAGTCCATCATCATCTGAAATAGAGTCAGCGGTCGTGTTTACGCCGTCATCCAAATGAACCAGATCATTTCCACCGGATTGCCCACTCAGTTCTGCAATATCCTCATCTATTGAGGATGCGGAGGCCCAAGCACTGTTGTCGGGAAGCAGAGAAGGATTCCGTTCATTTATACGAGGTAGTCCGCTAAGAGACGCCATAGCACTCGGGGTTGAAGTTGCTGCTGGCGATTGGAACAATATACTGCTTATGCTTGACGTCGCGGATTCGACCCACGACTGGGATGAGTCGGAAGCGTTGGTAACACTGGATGTGGGCATGTGTGGAACAGACATGTCCATTAGCATAGATTGCTCACTGTCACTGTGTAGAACCCGATTTGGTCTGCGCGGTTTCTGTCGCTTTACCATCTTCTTAGTATTAGTCTTGGGTGGCGTCGGTGTATCATTCAAGAGAGTGCACACTGGTTCATTGGGAACATCACTGGATGACATGCTATCACTATAAGGACCATTGCCAATGGGTTCGTCGTAATCATTATATCCATATTCACCTTCTTCGTCATCTTCGTCTTCTTCGTCATCTTCGTCTTCTTCGTCTTCTTCGTCTTCATCTGGAGGTGTTCCATTTCCTGGAGGGGTTCCATTTCCTGGAGGGGTTCCATTTCCTGGAGGGGTTCCATTTCCTGGAGGTGTTCCATTTCCATTTCCGGGAGGTGTTCCATTTCCTGGAGGGGGTCCATTCCCTGGAGGGGGTCCATTTCCGGGAGGTGTTCCATTTCCATTCCCTGGAGGGGGTCCATTCCCTGGAGGGGGTCCATTCCCTGGAGGGGGCCCATTTCCATTTCCGGGAGGTGTTCCACCATTGTTACCCGGTGGCGCAATGGAGATTGAACCATGATTAACTGCATTGACTTGCGGCGGGTGATTGAGTTCCGGGTACCCTTCCAGAAGACGCATAAACAGGAAATCACTAAATTCCGTCCTTGCATTATTAAGATCAGACATAAATGCGTGTAATGCGTCACGATTAGAGTGATGCGGATTGAAGGCACCACCAAATCGTACCCATTCTGCACGAGGTATATGGCGTCTATTCCGTGGGCCGGGTATACCATAGAATTGCCGTGGTGCCAACATAAATGGCGATAGTATACGTTCAGATATCATAACTGGCTGTGTGTTTCCAAAATACCCGGTGCCCGATACTGTTGGGGTTTTATACGCTTGATGGTACTCCACGGACGCATGTCGGCCGCCAAATAAAAACCGTCCCGCTTTGTTGAATATACCCGCCGAATCATGGGACGTATCGAATCCCAAGAACGTTGCCCACCGGCGAATATCAAGGGTAGCTTCGTCCATGCCATCCAAATAGAACGTTCTAGTAAACCCAAGCGGCATTACCCGACCACCACGCACTACTGTATTTTTGAAATTGAAATCCGTGAGGTACTCTGGAAACGCACCCGCGACCGTATGACTTTCAGGAACCGTAGACGATGGTGTGGACTCTGTCTCCGTATTATTGTTTTTGGTTATGCATTTTAGAAGGGCTGGAACAATGAACATTGCTTCCACCAGAGGCGTGACTTCAGAGCCAAGTGTGTATGAGAGCTTGTACTTTCCTTTGGTGTCTGGGTCGGGCACAATGGCAGCCCCGTGAAAATGTATAACCATGGGTGCAAACGGCTGTGAGAAATTGGAATTGCCCGGCATGACAGATGTACGGGTCACTTGGATGAGATGCAGTGATCTCTCAGACGTAAATGGCGCAACATCCTCAGACAGTTGATTGAGAATATACAACCCACGCATCTTATCGGTACTCTCCATATCCGAAAAGGGAGAAGAAGACGCAATCATAGCAGCCACATCGTCGAGACTAACGGCTTGACTGCGAACGGAAAACGGCTCGGTGGCACTGGCGACTGCGTTCTGATAGAAAAACAAGGATGCCTTGGACACCATGTCGTCGTCAGCATCCATCCACGAAGGATAGGCATAGGCATACATTAATTGACTGTTTGGAACCACTGGAATCTGGATGTATCGAAGGTAATCCGGGTCCGTGGCATACCGTTCTGTGCCAAGAGGTGTGTAAATGAACCCTTGTCCACTTGGCATGGTTTTGGTGATATCCATGACGTCGAGTACAGGCACGTCGTCCATGTTTGGAATCTTGGCACGAGCCACAAGTACTTGAACCACCGTACGCATCATGGCGTGCCACAGTTCACGATACCCTTCCATGTTTCGAATTTCAAGATCGAATTCCCACGCCTTGAGACTTTCAGTAAACTCTTCTCGTTCCGTCTTGGGATCAATATTCAAATCAGTGGCAGCATCCTTCCCACCAAAGTACGCCGGGTTGAAGCCCTTGTTGGGTAGAACTGATAAGTTGAACCGCGTCATGTTATCGCGGCGCATAATGAGCGGTCGGTACGATTCACGGATGGCGACAGGTTCGGCCATGTTTTCTGTTTGTGCCACAGACAGTTTCTCGTCACTTGGAACTGCATGAGTAAATTGGTGATGGGCGAGCGCATCTTGTAGATCTTTAATTGTTACCACAATGTGTCGGAGGGGTTCCAGGCTGGCTTCCAGTGCAGCCACAGACCGTGGGAACTGTGGCACATTTGCAGGCGGGGCTGCAAGTGCACCAGTTGTGGCTGGGTACTCATCTGGATGTGTCATGAAATTTACATAATGCTGATATGCGTTCACCAAGGCGCCGGCCGATGCCGAGGCTGTACGTAGTCCAGGCCTTTTTAGATAGGGTAGAAAACATAAGATATGGTTTGCGTCCGACTTTTGTGACCATTGCATTATTATGGCCACGCGTTCACGTGATACATTGCCAGGAATATTCGGTTGATTGGGTGCAAGTGCGTTGGCAGCGACGAATGTATCGGTAACTGTACGATACGCATCGGCATTGAGTCGTGCAATTCTACGTACATTATCCACAAACCCTTCGCTGTCAATAAGCGCGACGCCCGGCTGTCTGTATTTTTCCCGTAGAAGTTTAATGTCGGTAGGTTCCAACAGACCTCGCACGCCTGTTATACCACGAGAGTATTCGAGAATGTTCTCAATGAGCGCATACAACGGTGGGCCGCCGTACATATCCAGCGACCCAGCCACCACTTTGTATGATTGTATCATGGTAGGAATGGCTGGGAATTGAGTGATGTCGCCCGATATGTTTGCTTCCGATTCGACGGGTGCGTCCAACACGCGCCGGTTTTCCTTAAACTGCCGTTCAGACCGCCCTAGCTCGCCAAGTGCACGTGTTGGTGTCAGGCCATATGCAGTGGGTGTCATATCCACGTCTGACCTCGGAACAACGGCCATGAGGCGGATCCGTTTCGCCGACCCATCCCGTTGTACTGGAAAATTGGCACCTTCCAGGTGTGTGCCTGTGACACTGGACATGTCTGGTTGAAGAAGCACCCATCCCCCTCCGCGAACCGAAAACGGCGTAAACAAGTTAATAAAATTGTTTGTATGCTTTGTGTTGAGGGCCTCGAGGGTGGACTTGAAAATACGCTCTGCTCGTGCATTAAACTCCCGCACCAACCGCGATAGGTACATGGTGGATGCCGCGTTCACAACCGCTTTAATACCCGCGCGCACAGACAGCATGTTTGGTGTGAATGTAGTAAACGGGTCCGCGGTAGATATACGGAGTTGGTCCACATCCACCGATTGAAACAACACCTGGAGTCGCATCCTATTAGGGTCGTCGGATGAGGATTTCGAGACGGACCATTGTGATATCTCGCCCGTCTCCAAGTCATCCAGGGTGGGACTATAAATGAGAAGATCAGTCAGAACATAACAAACGGTCATGGCACTATAAACAAAACGAATATTGTATAACAAAACAAATACGTACTCTGTAGTAGGGACACCATATGTAAACACTGCTGTTCCACGCGACATGATTACGGACAGACAATGGACAGTGTTCCGTCACGCGTCACACTGGCATGCAGCAGCGTACACGTCTGAAGTGTTCTTTATCACTGGGCTTCAAATCTGGTGGCTAGAACGGCCAGACCTTTCATTCCTACGCAATGAACGCAGGGTTTCAATCAAAGAAAAACTACAGACACTATGGACATCGTTCAACCACAGAGACCACCGTAGAATCCTACTCGTGAAATCCAATCAACACATATATGCATGGTACACAATGATACACATTATTCTCTTTCTAATTGGGGCAGCATTTCGCTTGACGGCCATCAGCCTCACATTCCAAAAGGAAGAAACGGTTACACCGACAATAACAGACGAAGTACATCAGTATGCATCGGCTGCAACACAATGGAGTGCTGCACGCTGGTGGATTGCGGTGGCCGTTATCCATTTCTTCCAATACATTCTCACCATACTTCAATCTGTGGAAAGCCTGACACAAGGAGACCCCATCCATGCCGTCATTAAACCATCATTATATGTTCTATCCCATTTTGGGTTCATCAATTTTGTAGTGGACTTTCCTGGTTGGGGCATCCCGGATGTACGCAAAACAACATGGCTTACTATCATCTTCAATAGTGTGGGTGTCACCCTCATGGCATATGTAATAGTAATGGACAAACCCCTGACATTTGCATTCGGATGCTACCCAGTATGGCTTGGGTATGTAATAAACCTCGCATCATTGCATCCTATTCTCATTAATAGTCGGGTTATAATTTATGTATGGAATGTTGGTTGTTAGGTACAAGGACTATGACGAGGGACTCTGTCCAGCATTTTTGTCTCGAACAAACCCAGAAGCGGCTCTTGCACCCGTGTGCACATCCGTTCGCGGGGCTCAGTGTGACCGCGCAGAAGCCACATTCCGTGTTCACATTTCACACATGTGGGCTATCGCACAATTATTAGTGACTGTATCATTTTTTGGAATTTATTTAATGAGTCTTCCAGGCAAAATTCAATATTTCCGTGACATGTTTAAGTTTGCACTAAACGTCAGATCCACAATAAAAAAAGACGAATGAATAGACGTGTTCTTAGAGTTGCTCCAATAGCTTGAAGAACTGGCTCGAGTTGGCTTTCTTGACAAAAAACACATACCCATCCGCTTCATCTGGCGTGGCTTGCTTAGCGACGCGCTCAGTCGGCACTTCTTGAGGGGGTCGTTTCCGCTTTGGAGGAGTGTCCTCTTTACGAGGAGCAGCTTCTGGTCTGGGGGAAACCGCCTGTTTTGGTTTAGAGGGAATGACATGCGGACGACGATGTGCGGGGAGTGGGGCACGCCCGCCGGGGACCGGGTTCTTGTCGGTTCTCGCCTTGAGGGTGCTGATCATATTTTTGGCATGTTTCTGCAGCGTGGATTGTTTGGTCGCCACAGTGCTTGCGTTCCTTCCTTTTGTGATCTGGAGAACAGGCGTGTGCACCACTGGCGCAGACCCAATCAGCTCATCATCGTCGGAAAACACATACTCGGTCGACTTGGCATTCTTAGGTTTGGTATGCATCTTTTTCTTCTCGGCGTCCAGACGCTCCGTGACAAACCGTGTCGACACAATGAATGCGTGGCGGCGGATCGGCCCCACAGCACACATTCGAAACACTTTGCTGAATTTGTCAATCACAGACGCATTGACAGTGTCCACATCCGACATGGCGTTGAGGCGTTGTTGCTCGGCCACCAGTGCATTGTAGTCTGGTTTTTTGTACCCCTTCGCAAGCAAACCTTTGCGAATCACACTTTGCTCTTGGGTCTTGGACAGTTCCCGATATGTAATGCGGGTTAAACTACGAAAGGCAATGGCGTGGAGCGCTTCATTGTTTTTGGGATTGTACAAACATGCAATTTCCGATGGGTAGGCATCACACGCCTCGGACATGGGTATAGTGGCATTATGAATCTCCCCGTCATATGCCACCACAAAATCGTGGTCGGTCGTGGCATTTTCACCGATCCGATGAAGGATGACCGTTGTATTCACAGTAGACTCGATCGCGGCGGTCGCTCGTGACACGTCATCGTCGGGGTCCAGTATCTCATCGTCGCTGCCCTCGAGAAGATTGGCGGATTCATCTCCATCCTCGGACATATCAGTGTCTAGCTCTTCTTGTCCATACCCGCCAAATTCATCATCGCTGTTGTAATCGTCAAAGGTGGGTTCCTCTTCAATGGTCTGGAGTGCGGCCATGTCTTCGGCATCTGTGCCCGTGTAGATTTTGCGCTTGCCTTTTGCACCACGTTTAGGCACCTTACGCCGATCCACCGGTGCCTCATACTCATCAAAAGCGTCGCCGAGGGCATTGGCCGTCTCGGGGTCCATGGCACCTTAAAGTATATGGGGGTATGAGGACCTCACAATGTATTTGACGAACCTCATATGCCACCTGGTATGTGTTGACCAGCTGGACTGGTTGGCACCACCCGTGTTCAGTATTGATACATGGCTACGAACAGCCAAGGTGGTACCACACCAAATGCGGCTCATACGACGGCCGTTGAAATAGCCAAATTAACACATTTAAGGTAACCGACCATCATGACACGTTATATATTTTTTCTGGGAAAAGAGGACCGACACAAGTCTATGTACGATTTATTATTAACATTGTGCATTTATAACAGGTATTTTCCGTTCCCATACACCCAACGCATCACACACCATAACAAGTGCGATGATGAAGGTGAACTGGTTATGTTTGAGTTGCCCTCGGCTGTGCTTCAACCAGGGGCTAGAGGCTGGGTAGACGTGCTTATGCTGGATGAACGCATTGGGTTGATGCGGTTGTTTATTTTTTTACTTCAAGCCGCGTGTGACTGCAATGCTACCGTTGCGATTGAAACAGTTGTCAACGGACGTGATTTTAAAGAAATCAACAAGGGTAAACTCACGGGTGATACAGTGGTGACGGCGTACCGTCTTTGGATCCCGTTGGATGCCGCCGCACAGGTACAATATCTCACGGCGATTGCAGGTACACTATGTACTCGGCAACTTGCGGACATGGTCAATGCCAGGTAGGTGTTTATACCGTGTTTCTGAAACCGAAACGTGATAAAATATATAATGATGGTCTAATGATAGGTAAGTGTTTATACCATGTTTCTTACGAATACACGCATACCATGTTATAGAGATCAGAACCACTTCAAAAAACGCCGTGTCGAGCAGAATGACGTCACCATACCAATACCCATTTATTTACATCCCATCAACCAAGAACAAGACCTTACACAGCTTCTCAGATCATACTACATGGGCCAGTCTTCATTTAACATTTCTATGATTGCTGAAGCTGCTACAACGAATGCACCAGACTGGGACGACACCACCACCGATCTCCCACGGAGTGTTGTGACGTCGATTCTGGGTGCCAGTGCACAGTTTGATCAAGAGGCCTTCGCCGCACGATGTGCTGAACATGGCGTGTTGGCCGAGCAGCGGAACTTAGACTCGTACTTCTCACAGATTCCAGGAACACACACACGTTCTTTTTACCCATGTGCTGCCATCCGTGAGTCGGGGCTCATTCGCGTATTTGACACGGGGACCGAAACATCGTTTATCAAATCCGCGTACGATTTATTTAAGTACATGCTCCCACAGTATAGTCCAAGTATCGATCAACTCCAATCCAAACTGGAACAGGTCACGGCGGCAAGAGGGACCAGTCTTAACCTAGAAAAACACACAGCCGAAGACCTTGTGCAAATAGCCAGCGACATGGGTGCAGACAGTATATTCACAGATCCGCACGATTTCAGTCCTATTCACATCGACAAGGAACAGGACCTGACAGAGTGCACCGATTCATTCTACAACACTGCCATGCGGAAACAGTATCCGGTAACAGCCAACCTGAAGGAGAAGTACACACGGAGGCGGACAGCCGCGTCAGAGACAGGCGACGCAACATTGGTCCAACAGGTCTTTAAAGGGGCACAGACAGAAATAAAGATGATGCTGAAAGCAAAGAACATGCCCGGGACACCACCCGTATACCATGATTTGAAGGTGGCATCCGAAGTCCTCCTTCGGTACATGAACCCGAATGGAAAGAAGGGTGACATCATCCAACAAATGGCAGCAAATTTTTTTAACAATGGCCCTCCGACAAAGGAATACAGGGGCCTGTCGTCCATGCTCACCCGGCTCACCATTGCAGCCAGAAATCATCTTGGAATGGTCGGGCCACAAATCACCGTTAAAATGTTGCTATACTTGGAATCGTTTGGTGCCACGCTCAATCGAATGGGCGAGTCATTCTTTGGTATACTCAGTGGGCCATCGGATACGGGTAAATCAAGAGCATGTGAAGTGTTTCTCGATTGCATCCCTCAAAAATTGATCATGCAGGTCGATGGCACATCATCTCTTGCCATGACGGTGTATGGGCCACTGCAAGACATGCGCGTTGCATACATGGACGAACTCAAGCAGGTGTCGGAGAAGGGGAAAAGTGAAAACCGTATGGACACCAAATTACAACAATCACAGGTACGTGTTTATATTATTGGGTAAACAAATGAATGTACAATACATGTAACATAACATTGGCCGATGTGTACTAATCACCTTTTTTTCTTTAGCTAAGTTCCGGGTGCATCACATACAACGTGAAAGTGCGAGATGCCGTCACAGGCCTCTTTACCCTCCAACGGACTGTTATTGTACTCCGAGGATGCACCGTCACCTGCACAAACATGGCCGACAAAATCTCCTCTGCGCTTGAAAGCAGGGCACTCAATTTTGTGTTACCCAAAGCAAGCAGTACTCAGCAACGGACACACCAGAGTGTATCCAAAAACAAACAGGTTGCATCTCGGGATTCCAAATACGATCAGTTATATTACAAGTCGTGGCAGACGTGCCTTCAAACATACTCGGCCCTTCAATGGAGACACAATGCACTCGAGGCCATTGGCATCATCCCATCCATGGACGACACAATGTATGTGGTGTTTAATTGGGTGTATTTCGAGCAGTTTGGCGATGCGAGTGTCAGTGGGAGAGAAATCAGAGCACTCCGCAAATTGGCTGAAACGATTCGGATTTTCGACCTCATCACGACATGGTACACCAGAGGGCTTGGTGCCAAATATGAGTTCAATCCGACCGTAGAGCTCTTGTACTATGCATCCAACGCATACATATCCGCAGAGGCGACTGTTATCGCGTACAGTATCATTGGCCAGTCAACGTCTACGGACAACCAAGTGGAAGAGATGAAATCGTTGATTAAGGATACCATCGAAATCGTGGCAGACGACCCAGTCACAGTGAATGATTATTATGTGTCTACGTTTTATAATCGGAAGCTACTCGAAAACCATTTGGTCAAGGGTATGTCCGACCAAGGCGATGGTATTGTAAAACGGCTCTTCTGTATGATTGAAAACGGCGTCGCAGCAGATGGGCAACCCCATATTAAATTTGAACGACCCAGAGAAAAGGATGACAGGGAACGGTTCATGTTCCATCAAGAGTGGATATCCACCATTCGGTCCACCACAGAAATGGCACTCCTCTCTGTGCTCCGCCGATTGTACGAGGACGATACTCATTGCGCACCACACTACGACCATGAAAGCGACTATGTTGTCTTCCATTCGCAAATTCTCTTAAGCTTCTATGCCGTGGAGGACCCCGCGCGTCGCATGCGACACAAGGAACTTGATTTCAAGAAAAAAACACAGGTCAACCAAGCCCTTGCATACCTTCGGGACACCAAGGGGAGCACGGGTTCATCGTTGTTCAGCAACCCCATTTCCGCACCCATTGCAGTGTACGTGGACGAATCGGAACATCTCCGCGCCACGACCGAACGGTCGAAAGTCGACATGGCCAAATTCAAAATACGGAAAGAAATCACCACACCCATTGTCATACACAAGAGTCTCCTCAAAATGAAAGAAACCACCCTTAGCATGAACGACAAATTTATTATGGATTACATAAGTATTGCAGGTGGGTACCATGATGGCCGAAGGGTGTACGCTGGGGTCAATTCCAACACAGACGGCACCAACACTGTCCCTGACCACACCGTCCGGCTTCAAGAAGACAAAGAGACTTATATCCGGGTCTATAATAAATACTTCCGGTCAATGGTGTGTGACAAGTTCATGGGAGATGACCTAGAGAGTATTATGGCAAGCGCCGGGGAGGAGGCAACAAATGATTTAGACATGCACGACAAAATCTTTCCCCCGGATCAGGAATACATTGTGTTTACACACGAATCCAACATCGAACGCGTGGTTGCCAAGAGGGCGTTTGAGCGCATCAACCCAGGGGATGAATACCGGAAAGATTTCATGACTGCACACGAAATATATTAAATCAATTATAACATCCATGTATATTCTAAGTTATGTTGTGTTGAAATAGAATGTGTCTCACATTGTATGACCAGTGTTGACACTATTTGAGAATTTATAGTTGACCACTTAGGGTCTGGGTGTTCACTCGCGCACCATGGACCTCGATGAGCTTGAGTACATGCTATCGGAAGCGGGCACCCCCGACACAGACGAAGGCGTCCCATCGTCTCCACACAAGTCGAAAGATGTTCCATTGGACACAACTGTTGTTGATTTGAGGTACGTGTCCTTGTTTGGGTGCATTTTACGCGTGGGTGGTTGACACACACTCATATGCACACGTGTTAACAGAGCGGAACTTGCACGCAAGGATGAGATCATTGCAACACAGAGGGAGGAGATCGAAAAGGCACGCCATGAACAGCACAAGTCAGAGATGGCCGTCTCGTGTCTCCTTGAGAAGACAATCGGGACAGAAGTACAACACAGCATCCTCAACCAGAATGCCATCACCTCCCCCGACCTGCCGTGGTGCAAACAATTTCAACCCGATTACATTCACCATTCTGCAGCCACGCATACAGACATCACAAAGGCAACGCATGACATTGTGACCGCGTGGTCGCTGCAGCAAATGACAATTGTCCGAGAAACGGGACCGTGCATCACCAAGTTTGCAGGCAAGTCCGCACAGAGCATCACCGCGTTTGGAACAGCGCACGTCCAGGCATATGAAGGTATCCTGGACAAACTACGTGACGCGGGCGTCCACATCCCATCCATTATACAAAACAGTACCAACGTGGTCGAGTACCTCAAGTCCACCAACAATGAAGTGTTCAAGCTCCTGTCACGCATCGTTCCAAAGAAACGCCGCAGAACTATCAAGAACCCAATTGTCCAATGATGTACATGTCTATATGAACAATAAAACACATGTGAACTATACCATGCGGAGACGTGTTCCTCTCTTGTGGCCCATGACACTCGGTGGTATGGTCCGTATCTATCAGCCGGGCGTGCCAGAGTTTACCATGGGTCTTACGACTGTTCTCTTACTGTCTGTACGCGGCTCGCTTGCGTCTAACTATACACCACACAAACTCATGGAAACCACAGTAGATGCGGGCATTTCTTATATTGTTACATATGCCATCACAGGGTGGTTTGTATCACCAACACTGGTCCGCATTACATGGATGTTTATTCTGATTGTATTAATGACACTCGATATAATTGTGTCCGTCCTGATCGGTGGGCGGAATGGCTTCTCCAAACGAAAGCCCAGTAAACCGGCACACATCGAGGATGGACAACATCACATGATATCAAAAATGTCGTCTGTTTTAGAGAGCGGTACACATACGTCCGGCTCTGGTGTAGAGGCTCCTTTGAAGTCGGGGGATGAGGTGTCCATACTCATGTAACGCTCTAGACCATTAAACATACCATACAAGGGTGTGTACATCGCATCCACCTTGATCATGCGTGTTGTAAACAGCTCTTCGGTGGGCGGGTATTTCGTATGGACAGTTCCATTCATTAGATGATTACCATCGGTTGGCTCATAGTTCTTTCCATCGCTGCGATAGTTGATCACATCTAGCTGCTTTACTGCCTCTTTGTATGCATCGGTATCCGTCAGACCCGCACAGATGCACAATGCTTCAATCTCCAAATACCTATCAACCCACCACCACGATTAGTACAACAAAAACTATATATATATATATACATAAATACATACACTGCTGCAATTTGTTTGTTGTCCCGTAGAGGTAGTTTGGCCGTCCATTTCGGAATCAACATGTCTCCAATCGCACGTCGCAGCCATTTGCGGATCACAACAAGATGCTTGGACCATGGGGCAGGCGGCGCAATGCCTCGGTTGATCTCACGCACACAGATCTCCATGTTTAACAAATGTGAAAAGAGTTGATCCATGCGCCTCGCATCAGTCACCGATTTGGCGTACAGCTCCATTTCGATGAGTAACCCGACAATATCGATAAAATGATACAGGGCAGGAGGAGGAGCATACGCGTCGTCAACCGTATGCTGTGGCAATTGTTCTGCAAGTGTAGCTGCTGCAACGGCTCGAACCAACGATTCTTTGTGCGATTTGGAATCCACAGACGTTGTCGCCGCACGGTTGAACATGACGAGTGCCACTTGCCACAACACAAAGCGGAGGGCACAATCACGGTTGTTGGTACCAATGCCCTTGAAAGCAGGTAACCCCCTGTACACAACACACATCATTAATATACCAAGGTTGGTTATAACACACACAATTAATATACCGAGGTTGGTTATAACACACATAATTAATATACCGAGGTTGGTTATAACACACACAATTAATATACCGAGGTTGGTTATAACACACACAATTAATATACCGAGGTTGGTTATAACACACACAATTAATATACCGAGGTTGGCCACAACACACACGAATAAGGGCATCGGTACGTACCCGCCACGGAACAGCCATCCGTATATGATCACTTTATCCTTCTTCTCGTATTTGGTATGCAGTGAGACAAGTGTATCCACATCGAGACGGAGCTGTTCCAGGACCGGTTGGGTTTGACGCGACATGTATTTACGTTTGTCATCGCCCAATTCAAGAAGCTCTGGCCATAACATACTGGATTCTATAACAGGTAGACGATCCATCTTGATAACATCAGAGGGTACAGCCATGGCAGACGACATGGCCTCTCCCTCCTTCCAGGAGGAAATCAGAGCACTCGAACGCGTTGGCGATGAGTCACTTATGTTCACCCCGGTAGGTATGCCTTTTCTGTTATACTCGTTTGAAATATCACCATACTTATATGTACTTACAGCGCCGTAACAGGAACATTACGATATCGGGATTCCGAATCCCACTCTCCATCGCAGTGCTGCATCCCATATTCGACCGCCATGGGTATACATTTGAAGCCATTGTCGCCAAGGACAAAAGCGGGTTCTCGTTCAAGGTTATGCCCATCCCAGAAACAGACGACATGAGAATGCTCCAGGAAGTTGATCACATCGATGCCAACACGGAATCGCCACACACATTCAAAATGTCACTCGAAACATACTTTAAGGATGTGGCCGTCACAGAACATGAAACGGTCAACACCACACATGTCTACAAGTAAGATCGTACACAGTTCTGGATGTATATATATTCACAAACATATTGTGTTCATGTTTATAACACCATGTGTGCTTCAATTTATAGGGTGGACATCCACACCATCTCAGAAGAGGCATGCCTCCACCTCCTGGGAGAGAATTCGGGTGCCATTTCAAACATTAGCATTGGCGAGGAGGGGCTCTTCATTACGTTTGAAGAGAAGGACGACATACGGTACAACCCGCGGAACATGAAAAACACAATGTCACATTGCTTTGTTCCGCCTACACACCTCCCAACCTGGACCACATTCATCAACCCCGTCACGGCACCTACCAAACACTTTGTCCGGAAATCGCAAGGTCGTGTCATGAAGGCAAAACGTAAAAAATCACTATTAGACAAGATCATCTCTCTAGTGACAGTGAGTAACCTACAGGAAGAATAAATGGTGGTCATGCTCTGGGTACTCGTAACAGCAGCAACAGCTCATATCGAATGTAGCGTTCCGGATATCATTGTGTACCCGGATATTATTCCCCAGTATCATAAGTTAGTGGAGCAAATGGAAATACATCACATGCATCAGCTGGTCCACACAATGAGAGCCAAACGCGCCATAGATGACAGCCCAACCATTCGGTGAGAAATGTTTATACTATTATGTGTATATATAATATGTTTCTCATCTATATGCTGTGTACAGGTACCCATTCGGTTCCATCACATGGACGGGAGGAAATATAGACGCCACACAGCGTCGCATCATACGTTCGGCATGGCAGTATGTTGGCATCATGTACACAATCCCAGACGACGAACCACAGATTGATCTGATTATTGTCACAGGCGGGTCGTCGCCATCAGGAACATCCATTGTTGGTTCATGGGATGGGTCACATCTCACTCTCTACACTGAAAGCATTGACAACGACCATGCGTTGTTCTTGGTAATGGTACACGAGCTCTACCATGTGCTTGGGTTTGGCGATACCGTATTCCGGGACCTCACAACACCGGGCAAGGTGTTTACAGGTACCAATGTAAGTACATGCATATTGAACTAATCAGAATGAATCCATCAGAATGCATATTGAACTAATCAGATTGTATCCATCAGAATGCATATTGAACTAATCAGAATGAACCCATCAGAATGCATATTGAACTAATCAGAATGAACTAATCAGAATGAACCCATCAGAATGCATACTAAACTAATCAGAATGTATTGTGTATCTATTGACCTGTGGACAGACGAGTACATGTGTTGGAGACGCGATTATCCTTACAGACGATCTGGTGGAGCACTGGAAGAATGATTATGGCGTCTTCTCAAATGATGTCATGGAACCCATCCTTCCTGCGGACGGCTCGGCAAAAGTCAGCTATTGTACAGCCACGGCCATCACTGATCTCAGGGATACATACTCACTCTACGCATGCCAAACAACCAGTCAATGCGCTTCGGGGTTTACATGCGTTGGGACACAAGACAACTTGGTCGGCCTCTGCATCCACGGCACAAGCGCTGCCGTTCTGCCAAGATCAAACAAAACATCGGTCCGCGTCCACCAGTTTCCACCACTGACGGCATTTGTGGGCGCATTCTTCACACTGCTACAAATGTTGGTCGGGTGCGCATCCAAACGACCCAAATCAAGGGCTGCAAAATCCCTTAGAATCACACGTCCATAACATTCATCCCAGCTGTTATTATACATTATATAAGATACACACAATGCATACAATACACATACACCACCTTACATAATGCCGAAAATCCATTTTGCGATATGTAAAACACCAAACTCCAATCCGTATTCTATTTGGACAGATGAGGCATTTCCGTACAGAGTCCCACTCGTAAAAATATCTCACCAATGCGCTGTAGCAGGCTGTGATAATAGCATAGGCTCATTCCACAGTCAGAATGGTGAACTACACATCACCCATAAATGCATTTCACCGTGTGTCCATGCTGAAACCATGAGAGCATGGATGAGACACTTCATGGAAAATGTACGGTTCACTATTCGATTGTGTGCGGTCTGCAGACGGGAACCCACCAAATGGTCCACACAGAAATGGCCCCCACCGGTTGTATTCATCTTCGCATCCGTGTTGATTGTCAAGGTGGCCGTTCACCATCTCTGGATTTATGTCAACTTTGCACCCACGAATTGGCCCATACGTAAGTACATACCATATATATATTCATCAACAATATCCATTGTTATAACACCATTTTCCCATACATTACAGATATTCCGTCCGCGCCAGATGGGTATGCAGTCTACAAAATACAATCCACAGATCCCATGCGTTGCTATCCAACCAATAACCCAAAATTCAAGGACGCCGTCACGGCACATCCATGCGAGGCATGCAGACTCAAACTGAAACTACCACTCTCTCTGGTCGTTGGCATGTGTTACAAATGTGAAGGCCCGACAAAGCGTGTTATACTCATGGATAAACATGAACTCGCCGTTCCTAGTCGGTCCGTACAACATCGCCGCTTATTCAAAGACGATCATGGTGACACACATGTCTTTCTGCCCGCTAATACACGATCCAAAATGCCTGTCAGAGACATCCCAACATTCACATGGCGCATCAACATACGCGCATCACCGTCGCTCATCAGTGGAGCATTTGATGCGACTGTCATATGTGACAAATGTATTATACACGAACCGCATCGTATCCCATCCCCGGAACCCGAACCAGACATCGCGATTGAGGATCTCCTCATAATGTCACTAAATGCCATCAATCCGACACCAAACATGACCAGGTGCTCCGTCTGTGGTCTCGTAACACCAGAACTCACCACATTGCCGTGTATGCCATCTTCATATTTATTTGAGAAGGTACCAGACGGACCCGTCCTCATATGCGAGGGGTGTCTGGGGGAATGCTCCGATTGCCAAAACCCTGCACTCGTTCAGGATAACACACTCTGTAATGAATGCATGACATACCGTAAAAAGGAAATGGTATAATAAACTCTATAACAGCTGCACTGTTCAGTTTATATATTATACTATTGCTCTGTGGTTTTCTCACAACCAGCATGTGGCCGGGTTTATATATTATACTATTGCTCTGTGGTTTTCTCACAACCAGCATGTGGCCGGCCTATCCCAATGGCCGACCGTCCAGTGATCCCCTCACACACAAATCGGCAGTCTGGCGCGATGCGCCCATCGTATCCCTAACCATACTCACTATCATTATAGTCACCATACTGACAACTGCAGCACTACAATGGAAGGCGAACATGAAAGGGAATCTGTGCACACTGCCTGACTGCTCGGACGCCGCCATCGTCACAATGATTGCGTCGGGTCTACTGCTTATACCCGTACTCCTCATCGGAGCACATTGGTTCGACAAAATAAAGGGACCGTCGTACGATTCAAACATGGTCATTGCCATTCAGACAATGCTCGAGACTGAGACGCAAACAAACAACCTGAATGGCTACATAACCACCACAGTGCCTGTCTTCATTAACATTGATGTATACAAATGGCAGATGGCCTTACATCATCGGTGTCCACACATTCATACTTATATTGAACAGGTGGGTACCATTGACAAGAATATCACAATCCACATCCGATGGATACTCAACACGGCGCATCGCGAGTGGCTCACTTCATACAACCCCATCTTCACCATAGATTCGAATGCGACCAAGCACCTTAAACTGAAATTCAAGATGAATAAATCCGAAGATCATTGCGTCATAACTATTCCATCATGGGCACGTCCACCTGTCGACAAACCATAACAATAAACATGGTTCTATACAAGTCTATGCGTATCAACTTTAGTTCTCTATACATATCAACATCATACCTCTATGTGTATCAACTTTAGTCCTCTATACATGTCATCAGCGTTCCTCTATGTGTATCAACTTTAGTCCTCTATACATGTCATCAGCGTTCCTCTATATGTGTCAACATTGTATGGAATGGTCAGGGAATCCAAGTTGGTCAGGAGGGTACACGCCATACATTTTGTGTTAGGCCATGACGTCATAATTCCACATCAGCAAAAAATCCGAATGCGGGGTCCCGGGGCTGGGCGCGCGCCGGGGTCTTCGCGCCCCCTGTCATCTCTATGTATCCGTGGTACACAAGAGAATACAGGCCCAGCCCCGCGCGCCCGCGCGCCGCACACCTCAGAAACCCGCATACCCCAAACTACCTGAACAGGTGGTCAGGAGGGTACACGGGTACACGGGTACACGGAACCCCTCGATCTATATATACTATATATATATGTGTCTCACACATAATATTTTCTATTTAGGTTATAAATATCTGTGTACCCGTGTACCCTCCTGACCACCTGTTCAGGTAATTTGAATAAATGCTTCTCAAGTGGCGCACAGGGCGCGGGCGCGCGCGGAGAGGAGTGTAGCCCGTAGAGGAACGTGTATGGAGTCATGTGGTAGGGGGCGCGCATGGACAACCGCGCGCCCGCGCCTGGGAGCCCCTGTTTCATATTTGTGATGAGCCCAGATTATGACGTCATAATGTAGCACAGAATATATGCCGTGTACCCTCCTGACCGACTCAAGTTCCCTGACCACGTTGACATGTATAGAGGTATGAAGGTATAAATGTATAGAGACATAATGTTGACATGTATAGAGGTTTACATGTATAGAGGTATGAAGGTATAAATGTATGGAGACATAATGTTGACATGTATAAATTGAATGTGAGTGAGACCAACTGGCGCGAGTCGACCGTTGGTGTCTTGCTTCAAAGCGAGATGCGGACTACACGATGAGTGTGGATGAGCGATGGGCCCTGCACAATATTCTGTATGACTGTCCCGACACATTTCTGGCGGCCATGAAGGAGCTCAGGGATGACATAGGGTGCTTTGCTGACAGTGAAGAGCCCGGGAATGTACTGCATGGCGATGCAATACAACCCATTCGGGTGAAGCGTGGGACAAAACGCCATACGGATCAGGTATGTGTGTGTGTATAGATACAATGAATCTCTGTATTTGTATTGACAATGTATGGTATGCACAGAGCACATACGACTACTCTGAGATGATGGCGCTGATCAACGAGCAAGACCCCGAGAACCCTGGTCTTCCTAACTGTAACACGGCGGCGTATCTCGCGGGCCGAATAGACTTGACGCTGGAGTGGGCCATGACAACACCACAACTGCTTACGAACCGTGTGACGTACCTTCTTGCGTTTATGTATATATCAGAGCGATTCCGAAAGTTGATTAAGAGTGCGACACGAGGTGGGATTGGACGTGTGTACATGGATGGTACCGCGGACATTGTAGACTATCCATTCGATGTGCTTTCATTCGAGGATCGGTATCGGCGGTATACATTTGGCGAATTCCATGGCACAGTAGAAGGTAACAGTGCTACGTCGGCCACGGTGCGTATTGCAGCTCTTCTTCCGCCGCAGATAGTCGCCGAGGAGTGGTTGTTGTACAAAGCGATTGTGGATTGTCCGGCGACGGCCAACCATGGAACAAAGTCTGGTGCCAGCCGTAGTCGTGGGTGTCCTGGCCGGCCTAGCTCTGCTTGGAGTCGTGGTGTACGGTCTGCATCGACTGGCCAAAGAACGGTTAGTGCCACGCTTTAAAATGGGCACGACAAAAGGAATCATCATGACGATGGGATTAGGTCATCGGTATCCGAAGAACAGTGCGTCCATTGGCGAACCACTGACATGTACAACAGATCCGGATGTATTTGTGTACGACACATCCGAGACACAAAGCCGGTTTGTACATACCGAATTAAATGAATTAGCGCTGAAATATGGAGTGTGTACCGACCCGGAATGGACAACTGGTGTTTATACACATAAATAAATATCGAAATGGTTTACAACCATATATACCATGACAGCCTCTGGGTGTGCGGTGGTTATAAAGAATACACAGTATGGTAAGGTCACGTTTGGTCCGGAGCCAATGGTGGCCAATTACCATGCAGTCACAACGCTTACACTGTATGTGCTTCCATCGTATGATGCCGACTGGCATGGCACAATCATAGAGTGGCTGGGAGATATCATCGACAGTGGGTTTCGGCAAGACCTACATGAACACAACGTCGGATCGTGTATGCACAAGTTGTATGTAGTGTGTGCGAAATTGTGGCATGGGACAGAGGCGTTCTCTGGGACTACCATTGGTGGTTTGAAACCGATACGAATGTCTTCATACATACTTTCATTTCTTCATCGTGCACCAGGCATGGAATCGACATCAATGGACGACAAGTACATGTGTACACCAGATAGGCTATATGTGTCGTGTGCAGTGTATGATACCATATGGGAAGCGCTCGCCGAGCAGAAGAGACACATAACCAATACAACCAATCATGGGCCCACACTATACCCTGCACGCATCGGAAAGGTGGTTGCGTTTGAATACACACATGCCTATAGCACCGACTTTGGGAGCATTGACACATCTGAGAGTATAGACATAACCGACGTTCGTCGAGAGATTGAAGAGGTTTTAACATGAATACATTACATCCGTGATGAACGTACTCAAATGATGTCTGATATGCATTTGTTGACTTGACAATTTAGTTCGTCTATAGTTCCAGTGTTGTGAAGGGTGTATACGTCTGGAATGGAGGCGAGGATGTCCTTTACACCCGTCTCAGAGGGATGTGTGTCTTCGCTTGGTGGCCCCCGATGGATGGATAGAATCCGTCCACCCCATTCGTGAATGGCCTTGGCCTCGTTGAGAAAGCGTAGATCCGTGATGACAATGTCCTTGTTTGGGTGTTTCTCGATGCGTGCCTTGAGGAGGTGGATCCAGTGTTCGGTCGAATCCCATTTGAGTTCTGGAAATAGGGCACTGAATTGTTCTCGAACAATGTCCGTGCCAAGGACTTGAAGGCCTCTGCGGTAACTTACCCCCGTGGGCCCAGGTTCATCTTTCCATTCGGGCGGTATGTCTGGATCAAGTGCAAACAGTGCATTGCCAGCAACCCGGAGCGGATCTGCAAAGCATAGTCGCGTGAAGCCATACTGGTAGACTAGCCAGTCCCCTGCTGTATCTTTACCTGCCCCCGCATTCCCGGTGATGGCAATGATCATGGTGTGTGTATAGTTTACTGTATAGCTCAATTATATATGGTATACATAACAGTTGTCATAGAGAATGGATTATATGTAGAATGACATGATACTCAGTCCATGGCAGTTATACGTTCGTTGGTTTAATGGTATGACTTTATACTCATGTAAACACTTTATCCATTTTCTAACATTAGGTAGTAGAAGACATATTCGATATGACGCTCTATGAATCCTTGGTCAACCGTTGTGATGACTGTAAATGGCATGTTGGCAGCTTTGGCCCGTATTTGATATTTGTCACTGCGAGCAGCAGCGCGTGTTGTGTATGACTTGGCTTGTATATGTATTGCATCACTCTTTGCCAATTGTGATCGCATGGCGAGTGCATACATATGTGAACTTGGCATAGACATGTGAAATTGACGGTATAATGCGATCCGTGCATCACGCGGGCTAATAATGCGCATGGTCCAACGTGAATGGCATATGCTGGACTTGTCTATGGGTGTTTTCCATGGTGTATACCACTGCTTGTCACGGAAAGTGTAGTGGTACCCTGCCTCCTCTATATCAAACGCGGAGTATATGGTGGAATCATTAGCCCATCTGTCAATGCTGAAGTTAAGCGTGAACCCATGTTCGTACAGTTTGACCATAAGTTCCCTGGATCTGTTGTCTATGTTAACATATGTAGTGTTGGGTTTACGACGGGGACATATATCGGGTGGAGCATGCAAGGCGTCTATGATGTCATCGGATTGAAATAATACAGCAAATACCCGTGTCAGTGCAACACAATCATCAAATGATCCATACAAGTCCCAGTCATCCGAGTCCCACCCCTTCCAGTTGAATTGGCGGAGAGATGTGAATCCCGCAAGGGTGAACCGTTCTAGTTCTGGGATGTGTGGAATCCAACTGTGGATGGTCTTGATGGGATCCAGGCCATGGTTGCTGAACCCGGTTCCAAAGGATAGGATGAACTCCCACATTTCGACTGGGAGCCGAGGGAGAATATTGTTTTTGTGTGCCCGGTCAGCCATACCATAGAGGTGTACAATCCATTCTTTTGTGGCAACATGGAGGCATGAGTTTGGCGTCGGAAGGCCGGTGTTTGTGTGTACGAGTTGCATGGTGTATCCTAACCCTCCATGCTGAGATGTATATATGGACTTGTGTATCTTAATGATTGCCTTTCATGTGGAGTTCTCTTCGATATATATATATATACCCTGTAATGTGTAAAATGTCAACTTTGTGTCTGACTGTTCGTTCGCAGGTAACACCGGTATACACAGTCAGTTGGTCTCATATTCCACGATGAAGGTGGGCACGTTTAATCTGAATGGGAATGGCGGGGAAAGCCTCATGGGATGGGAGGGCGACGCCGAATCCTTCCCGTTGACGTCGGCATTTCAGAAGGGTGTCCGTGAGAAGATGGAGGGAGACCCCCGATGGACAACGATGATGATCGGTAAACCGCCTGCGTGGCTGAAGGCACTGCCATTGGATCCCAATGTGGGCGCCAAAACCGTGACGATGTGGCTTCACAAGTCGTTTTGGGATGTGTACACGGATGCTGATATCGGACAATATCGTCTGGTCAGTATGTTTGTTAGAAAGGTCCAAAAGTTCTTTCCCTGGTTTGCTGACAGTCCACCTGGTGATGCAGAGCTACAAGCGGTACTTGGCACCAGAACGTTTCTTCATCCCATCCCGAGGAAGTATGATCTGCCGGATGACATCCAAGCCAACAGCATCACGCTTCAGGCATGGGCTGTCTACATCTTTTTGATGGGGATGTGGGCATATGTGGATCTAGATGAGCTGAAAGGATGCAAGGAAGAGCAGAAGGCTCTGGCCGACTCGTACGAACTCCGGGCTATTGATCAAATCAACGACTTGCTCGCGAACCACGTGGACATTCTCCTTTGCCAGGAACTGCCGTTGAACCTACGCCATCTGCCACTGGATGGACATTTCGGAGTGTGTGTCAAGGGCGAACTAGGGCTGAGTATCTATTTCCCAAAAGGCACCGAGATCATCCAAATATTTGAAGGGGTTGGATACATGCTGGTTGACACAGGCGAGTATTGGGTGTGCAACGTCCACGCTCAATCTGGAGGCGGGCGCGACGGGTATGATATCTGTTTCAATATAATTGACAAAATACGTTCCCGTCTTAAACCGATCATCATTGGCGGGGATTTCAATACACCCACGGGCACTAGAATTGTAAGTATGAAATGTGTATATATATATATGGACTTGTGTGTATAGATCTCTCTAAAACATATGTATTCTTGGATATATATGGATTTGTATAGATGGACATAAGCACTGGTGACGATGTAATTATCGAGAGTGCGGGGATCCGATGGTTTCTAGAGAAGTGTAAGATTACACACGTGTGTCCTCCATGGGATACACCCACCCAGAACGCGCAACGGACAGTCCTTCAAGCTCAAGGACACAAGCTGCATCCGAGCAACAAGGCGTGTGATTTGATTGCTTCGTCAGTCAAGATATCCAAGTGGGAGCTGTACACGGACAGTGAGGCAACAATGATTCCATCTGCGAAACACGTGAGTGACCATGTCGGTGTGATTGCGACACTAGATATGGAGTAAGAAGACGCGTAGAGTCCGAGTATGCGTACATGCTTAAGATTCGACACACAATGTGTATGTAGAAAATAAAATGGTCTCATAACCAGGTTGTTTGTGTCGTTTCTCTCCTGCAGATAGGATCGTACATTTTGCTGACAAATGTCAGGTAATATGTCATCTCTGGTGGGTTGACAGCATAGAGCTCCCTCCATTTACATTGTTTGTCCAGTTCACGATGAATGTTTCTGAACATGTTGAACAAGCGGTCTTCATCCATGCCCATGTGAGCTGCGACCTTGCGACGAAATTGAGTGTACACATTTGCATACTTAATGTCGGTGACAGTATCACATTCCATGGTGTAATCCCTGAATGTCCCGGCCTTGCTCAGAAACCCTTTAACCGAGCCATCTTTGGAGGTGAAGTGCATGGCTGTTGGGACACGGTAGTGGTCGACCTTCCTGCCAAACCCATACCGGATTGTATCCCCATTGTCCAATTCGATGGTATACATGTATGAATTTTCAGCCGTTTCTTCGCTTTCAATAGCCGCGGTGATTGCATTGTGCTGTGATTGGGTAGTGATTTCTTTGACTACAAATGCCTTTTCTGCAAGGAGGGCCGTGACTTTGTCCCTCGTGAGTTGTTCTTCGGCGCGGGCCTTTGTACCCTTTAGCGTTTCCTTCTGCTTGTCCAATGACTCGTAGATTCGTTCGTACCTCTCATTCAATTCAGCACATTCTGCACTGTCATTGTCGAGTTTGAGTCGTTTCTCTTCGTGTATACGACCGGCCGCCACACGGGCTTCCTCTAGGAAGATGAATTCGGAGACGCAATCCTCATGTGTCCGTTTGGCCATAATGCGGAAATGAACGACACTCGGGTGCCGTGGTATTACAATGTGTATACATATTACCAGCTGGAGACCGAATAGGTCAAGTCTCGACATTCCGAAGTTGACATGTTGTATAATAACCAACTGTGAGATGAAGTCTATGTCAGTTATACCGGAATTTATTATATTTATTATGACAACGTATCTACATAGTTTGGAAGCGTGACTGCACAGCTCACATCCCGGTTGAAAAGGGTTGCAATGTGTTCCCATATCTCGGTTGGTATCGCCGTGTGTATCTTCTCATACCACATTCTAAACATAAACAGATCACATCCCGGTTGAAAAGGGTTGCAATGTGTTCCCATATCTCGGTTGGTATCGCCGTGTGTATCTTCTCATACCACATTCTAAACATAAACAGATGAAATACATCTTTCCGATACTGGGTCGGGAACAGAGTGTGGCGGCTCGGAGACCACGGCTTCAGGGCCTGGTCAATCAACTGTTTCATGTCAGCGGTCGGTGCGAGTGCTCCATCGTAATCGGTTGTCGAACAGGCCAGTTGACTCAGAGATGGTTCTGTGTGTAATGGCTCGCCAGATACAATCAAAGCACGCGCCCTGGTTATTAATCTGGCATCAACGGCTATTTGTAGCGGTGACCATTGATGAACCAGATCCGAGTAGTCTTGTATGCAGTGAGATGGTATTAACACTAATGGTATACCAAATATTCCAGTAGCTGTAGATTTGTATGTATGTGCCCCGTGTGCCATCAGCGCGCGGACCATTGGTAGATTACCATTCTCGGCGGCAATGTAGAGCGGTGTCTTCCCACTGCCGGATTGCGTGTTAATGTGGAAACCACAGCTTGGGTTACATTCAGACATGTGTTGGAGAATGATTTCCAATGTGGGGATGCTGTCGCTGAGTGCCACATAAAAGAGGAGTGTCATCCCATTCACATCTGTACGTGTTAATGAAGCGCCATTGCGCAGAAGCCAATCGACAATGTGGCTGTGGCCGGCCTGGGCAGCGGCCATGCATATCGTCACACCATCGGATGATGTGACTTTGGTATCCGCCCCGCATTCTACAAGGTATTGTAGAATATCGAGACAACCCACATATGCTGCATAGTGTAGTACGGTATTGAAATTGTTGTCTGACGTGGTGGCCCAAAACGGAGTCCTAGTTAATAACCATTGTACAGTCGCAAGGTGTTTGCCGTTGATGGCCGATAGCAGTGGTGTTATACCATGTATGTTGGAATAATGTATACCTGCGCCATTGTCTATGAGAAATTGAACCAGTGGAAGGTGACCATAGAACGCTGCAATATGGAGTGGTGTGTCGTCGTCGTTGGTGCAGTCGTTAACTGTAAACCCTTCACTTAGTAAGTACCCGAGTATTCGCAGACATCCGCTTTTAGCCGCATTGTGCAGAACGGATACCCCTTCGTTGGTTGTGCTGTGTAGTGATAACCCACGGGTCAGAAGAAATAGAAACATGTCGTATTGACTGAATGCGGCGGCAGAGTGTAGTAGTGTGTACCCACCCGGCCGACGTTCTTTGATGTCAAAGCCTTGTTCATCGATGAGCCATTTGACGATATCGATACACCCATTTCCTACACTGTGAATAAGAATGCCGACGTCATAGATGTTACGTACATGTAACGACTGTCCCCGTGCCACAAGTTCCTGCATGATGTGCTTGTGGTCGTTATGTATGGCATAAAATAAGGCTGTGTTTCCGAGGGGGTCCACATCATCGATTGGGATGTGGACCTCATCGAGCACCCATCTGAGAATGTCCAAGCTGCCACTTGCTGCTGCATAATGAAGTATACTGGCACCATCCTACACATGTACAAATATAAGTACATGGATGTATAAGGAATCATAGTATGAGGATGTACTTACGCCAGAAGATGTATCCCGTTTGGTGACACAGGCACCGTAGTCGACGAAGAATTTGGCTAGCTCGAGGTGGCCTGTATATACATGTACATGAATAAGTATAGGACCCGTATTGGTTACCATGAAAGAACAACGTACCGTGTTTGATGGCAGTGTGGAGTAGTGTGCAGCGGTCAGACCCATATGCGTTTATGTCAATTGGGGGTTTGCATAAAGACCGAACGCGTGCGATGTCCCCCTTCCGCGTCGCATAATAGAGTTTCTCCATGGCGGAAGAAGTGGACAATTCGAGTCTGAGCGTGGATTGGTATGTATTGTACAATTGGGATCTGGGTGTTCGTTTATATGTATTGTACAATTGGGGTCTGGGTGTTCGTTTTACACGGCATGTATAGGAGTCTCAGTGAATTGTCTCATAACACCCACTAAGCATGGGGTGCTCGCATGCCAAGGAGGAACCGCCCCGTGTGAAGGAGGAACCGCCCTGTGAGAAGGTGTATGACCCGACCAAGGTAGGCGAGATGGCACAGGGTGTAGTGGAGACACACCGAGCCATGTTATGGAAGAAGGGGATAATGAATGGATATCACTTCCTACAATTGACAGGGATACAGATGGATAATGCCTCATTGGAGATCCTCAAACCCAACATGGTATGGGATCCTATCATTGCGCTGATGTACGCGGATTTGATAGGATGGTTCTGGGAGACGTCGCCAAGCACTGATATCATGCTACGGCATATGGCGGCCATTGCAGTGGAAGCAAACTATGTGAAAGAGGATCTGGAGCGGTGTAAGAAGTGTGTTATGTATCCATACGTCAAAGAGGCTCTGTTAATACAAGAAATACAACAACACGCCGATGGTGGATCACTGTCAATCGACGTGCCTAGTGCACTACAGCTGTGGGATGATGGTGTCCTACCACCAACCCCTCGAGGTACATGTGAAGTATAACAAATGACAACTGCAATATAACAAATGGCATATCCGTTTAATAAATGACATCTTCGTTTAATGTGGACTGGTGAAGTTTTATCGTCATTTAATGTGGACTAGCGTAGAAGCTTGGGATCTCATCGTGGCAAATGTTAATGAACCCGCGTGTTGGGTGTTGTAGCTGGTGTTTGTTCATATCCTTGGGTGTGTAGTACGTCCATGTTTCGTTGTCAATGGTAATTGGAAACGAGTGCGTCTCCCGGTTATAGTCGTTGTAATGGAGAGCATGTACCTTACCATCACCGAAATTGACGTGCATAGGGATATGCACACCCCCTTCAATGATGATGTGGAATTCGACAGTAGATGTACTCCCGTCTGGCGCCTCGAGCATAAACGTCTCCGTCATCGTTTCTTCATCTCGTGGTGGTGTGATGGTTCCCATGACGATAACGTGTGTATTCTGGGTACCTAGAACGCATCATGTGTGAAGCCTGTATAGGCAGCTGGCGTTATTTTATGCCGGGTACAATAATTCGAGTTGGGTTGTTTGTGGTTACGGCACCATGTCTTGGCGCCTTTGTTCCGTGCAACACACATCTTTTCTGTTCGGAGTATCTCATAGTATTGTATTTGTGATAGTACACCAAAAAATGCAGCATGTGGTTTCTCAGCAAACCGAATGTTGTTGTCTTTGTGGTAAAAACATGTATCCGCCCCAACCAATGTACGGTGATAGCATCTGTTATGTGGGGTCCCGTCTACTGTCGCAGTACACTGGTCGCCTGTAGGGTTGTTGATCCATGGATTCGTTCGGCTTGGATAGAACTTATAGGAATGATATTGTGGGGTAGGTTGACTTGAACGTGGACTCGGTTTGGGCACTGGTCTAAACCCAGAGTCCTTGAAGTTCCGCCATTCGTTGCTGACTTTCTGGAACTGGCGTGTGGCGTCCCTTTTCTTTTCGAGTGGAACACGGTCAGGGTGGTACTCGAGACACCAGCGATGATATGTTTTCGTGTCTGTAATCGCAAAGAAGTCAAGAAGAGCGTACCCACTCATGGTATCATTTATTGGACGAATGTGGGATGGTATATAGACAGTTGAGTGGCCTGACTACATGATCGAAACCGTTATATCGTCACCATCCGTGGTCTCTGGAGACGGCATGTTCACTGCTGCTGTGGGCAGGAAATCTCGATGGTCATCGGTTGCATCGGCCAGCGGTCGTTCGGTTACATATCCATACATGTCCACCTCGGAAGCCGAATCGGGTATAATGTCGTTATTTGGATGTGGAGCAGAAGCCATGTATGCCTCGCCGGGCATTGAATCTGGATGTTCCCCCGTGGTATTACACCAGTTCCGTTCGGTTTCATTCAGCACACGACCGTATGTGTCCATTTCGAGAGCCGAGTCACACAAAATAGGTGGCGGGTCATCCTCCCGTCCACCGTAAATGTCCATCCCATGAACCCACGTGTCCATGTTCTTTGAAGGTGGGTCCGCTGCATCGTTTGTGGTATCATCATCATCCGACCATTGGTAGTCGTCCATCATATGTTTCCATGTCTCCACTTGAGGTGGTCCGGATGAGTCTGGCAGTGTATGGTCACCAATGCCCTTGTGAGAGTGAAGCGACATGTGACCTTCTTTGTGTGTTGGGTCGCTGGACGGCACATGGTCAGTTTTCTGTAGGGTCGTAGGCATCGTATCTGGGTGTGTACCTGTATCATTGCACCATCCACGTTCAGAGTGGTTCAACACACGGCCATACACTTTCATCTCTTCCTCTGGATCGCCTACAATAAATTCATCCTCATCGTCTTCGTCATCATCAAGCCCCGTCATCCATGTGGCCACCTTCTTCAGGGTCGTGCCCGTGTCGATAACCGTGTAGTTACTTCCTACAGGTGCGGTTTTGTCAAAGGCCTTTTTAGCCTGTTTGATCCATGTGGTTGGTGTTTCGGGTGGATCGACATCCTGTGCCATGGCATCACGCACAATCTCCTTGATGGGTCGGTCGGGCATAACCATGTCACGGAGTGTGTGCACCCAGATGATATCCTCAAACGTGTGACTGACAATATGGTCATCTGGTGTGACAGCAACCATCACCCCTTTGGGAGCACCAAGCGTGATGGGTTCTCCTGCATCATTGTATGTTGGCTTCAGGACAGCTCGTTTCTCTGGCTTCTTCTCTGTTCCTTTGCGAAGGGGTGCGCTTGTTCCTTTGGCCTCTTTCGCCGACGGGAGACTGATGTACTCGATCATGGCATCCGATGTAACAAATACCGCACCTGAGATGCATGCACATGTAAACATATACACCATATAACCATTACATTCACCCAGAAATCTAATAATAATCGTTTATGGCTGGCAAAGCATACCGTATAGTCGGTCAGAATCTTACCAGTGTCTACAAAGACGCCACATATGGCGCCGGGCACTGCATCCGATCGACAGTGTATGTTGTCCGTTTTACTGCTCCAGACAAACCGTTCCGTGCCAGTGACAAGCATGCGTGTATCAGACACAACAATGTGGTCGGTGACATAGGTGTCTGGGATGACGGGAACACTGATTAATTGAAGTGGGCACACAATATCGTTCAAGATACGTTGGATGTTCGCAACAACCATGCCATCTTGCCACGCAAGGGCTTCGTCAAGCAGTGGACCATCCACGGTCTTGAGAAATGACACATATGTATTCACGGCTTGTTCAATCTCTGGAGAAATGTCGACTGTTTCATCTTCCTCCATAAAGAGTACTTCGAGATGTGTCGTGATTGGTCGCACTGCCCGTAGTGGTGCCGGGACAAAGACACTGAGGATACCGACGCCACTTTTTGTGGTCACATAGAAATCATACGGGGAGTCACTGGCCACCGTCATTTGATGTGGCTCGACCATACCTGTAAACGCATGTATTGGGATTCAGAATACATAAAATGTATACACAGAACAGTGCACGTGTATTAGAATACATATAACATAAAAGGTACACACAGAATAGAATACAAAGTACACACCCGAGTGAATGCGATCCCAGTCTGAATCCGCCACGCCATACTTGGCGAGCGTCCTGTTGGAGGCCCATCGCAGCACGTAGAACGTGGAGTGTGTATGACTGGTGGCTTGAGCAATAACAATAAACTGGTCCGAGATGGCAAATGCGGATGGGTGTGAAACACATAGCTTCACAGCCTCATCATCAGAATTTTGATCTTTTGGGTCTGCAAGTTCGGTCGCACATGTTTCCACCACGAGTTCACCAGACTCAATGTCCCAGATCTGAACCCGTGCATTGGTATCACACGCGGCAACGTACGATCCTTGTGGCGCATAGCTAAACATGGGTAAGGTATCCCGGTTATAACACCTCCCTCCAACCAAGAGAACCCTGTCCCCAAGCATGAGCCCACCCTCTTGATCTGGGATAAACCTCCGTACAATGAGTTCCACGTGAACGGTATGGTGAAACACTGCGCACACGGGTGTGACCATGACCACCATCTCATCGGGATCGCCTGTGGTCAGCTTGTGGTGTGATGCAAAGATCTTGTCAGATACCGTCAACTCTCCCATTTGTGCAATGATATCATCCAGTTTGTTTGCTGCAAGCATCTGCGCCGTAGCCCCTCGTTTATTCCGTGTGGGTTCTCCCGGTTCTTCTTTGGGTTGATTGGCTGCTGCCCATGCTTTCACCCCCTCTAACATGGTGTCTTCTTCCTCTTTGATTGTGCGTGGGTCGCGTGGCATGATGACATCACCCCATACGGGCTCACTTGTGCGTTTCGATTTCTCTTCTGGTACTATATCGGATTCAGATTCATCAGACGGTGGTGCCATGGACGTGCATGTTTCCATCTGTGGCGGTTCCGCTGCATCCAATGGTAGCCCGTCGTCGTCTTCCCAGAACTTGGACATGTCTGAGAGTGCTGTTACGAGACGCAAACGGCCTGCGGATATACTCGCGTCCCCTCGTAAAACAAAAGTGTACCGGGAGGAATCGACAGACCTGCCCCTTCCTGTGTTTCCGGTCCGAATCACAGATGTGTTGGATCTCCGCAAGTACCTCCCACGGACCGTTGATGGAAGGGTTCTGTTGGATAATTTTATCGTGATTGTAGTTGAGCGCAAGAAAGACCAGCTGTACACCATCAAACATTCGTTGTATTCGAAACATCACAACATTCTTGTGCTTGTGGACGCAGGAGGGTGCCGACACAAGCCGTATATTCGCAAGGTTCCATTTCTATGGTACGAGCTTTGTTATACAAATCAATCTGTGATTGGTAGTTGACGTTATGTTTGTATTGTTGCAGGGGCTGGTTTATAGCCGATTCCGATGTAGCGATCCGCAGAGAGCGGTCCAATGACGAAGGGATCATACGGGCAGTGTACGAAGAGACCAATGTGTTAAACCGCCGGTCGCTCGCCTCTGCAGTGAAGCTTCAGACATTGATCCAGACAATGACACGGATGGCACAACGAGCTGTTGACATTCATAAAACGTTGGCCGAGAAGGGCCATTCGATCTCCGTTCGCAAGACGTTGAAACAAGAACTAGAGAATTGTGTGTCCCACAGAGGTATATTCTTCAGTCCATATGTACACACGGTTGACCTTGGGGTCCCGGGGCACATTGCATCCATCAAAGCGGCTGTGTATGCACAAGACAAGAACCGGTCGCGCAAATACGATGCCAAGGGACCAGCGGCGGCTATACTCAATGGCATTGCACAACTACCACTGCCACATGTAAGAAATATAATTGAACATGTCTTGTATGTACATTACACAAACTATAATGTAAGAGATACGAGTGATATATTCTTGTATGTACATCACACAAACTATAATGTAAGAGATACGAGGGATACATGTCTTGTATGTACATTACACAAATTACAATGTAAGAGATACAAGTGATACATGTCTTGTATGTACATTGTAATTTGTGTGATGTATACATCTAACCATGTGTGCATCATAGGTCATACTATCCAATGCAACCAATGGGACATGGCGAATAGCACATGGCGACGAACACACTCGTGCAGTTACCATATTCCAACGCAATTACGAGCACGTGATTCTATCATACATGAAGCCCATACAAGACAAACTCGGGGACATTGGTGCTCCTGTATCGTTGAAGCATGCATCGGCTGAAGCCATTGTGAAACTGTACACGGACCATGATTTAGGTGACGATGACAACAATCCAAACATTGCAATACGCGACGCCGTATTAACATATACACGCTTTCAGTATGCGTCGTACGTAAGTGGCGATGTTCTAACGGCACCCGCATCGTGGATTGGCAAGTTGAATGTCCATCTCATTGGAACGGGACGATGTGCGTACAGAGTCGATGATCTGATTACAACGCCCACACTGCGATTCTTGGTATCAGAGGCCATACACCGCAAGTCGGAAAGAAATGTCACGCCACATCTTGCGAATGCCTATGAGATGCTGGCGCCAGTAGACACAGTCAAAGGTCTAATGCAACAAGAACAGGCTGCACGTCAAGAGATAGACGAAAGGGGAGAAGAAGCACTCAAGGATGCACATGCGAAGAACAAAAAACTACATCGTGTCACGAGTAAATATGAACGCAAGGTACTGGATGCTGCAATCAGAGCTGAAAAAACCGCGCTAACAAATGTGTATAAAGACAAACGAGCAGAAGTTCCACTTGTACGTAAACGAAGAATGGATGATATCAAGAACTTGAATAACAAAGAACGGGAGGCACTTCAGATTGTGTACGCCAACACCACCAAAATGACGCTGAAAGCATACAAAATCAAACCACCTCCGTCTACAAGCAAAGCAGGATCGGCCAAACATATTACATTGGCATCTGCGCCACCTTGTTTTCGGATCCCTGTTGGTGCAGAACCACATATCCCGGCACAGGATCTGATCAATTCTATTCGGTTCCCATGGGCGGCTGAGATTGCAGTGGCTGGAATCGACCCTGATGTGATCATTCCAGATATTGAAGACTTGATGAAGTAAGGGATTCTTGTTTCTATTTCTTGAATGTGAGTGTGTTGTCATTAATATATATGGTATGTGCAGGAAATCGCCCGTGAACAAGCACCCGGAACGGATCAAAGCCATGACCAGTTTAATTCGGTTCTACAGTGAACACAGAGGAGCCAACTCGCGGCCCTGTAGTTCACGTCCAGGACCTCACCAAGCCAAGGTGAACTGGACATGTCCATACCAAGGAGGACACCGCGATTCATTTAATTGTGTGAATGTGTGTCTGCAAAACAGGACATGGATTGGGCCAAAGCCACCCGACCCTACAACAATTACACCCGGTGAAATGCTCAAGTACTCAACACCAAAGGCATAATCCATTTATATGATACATTATAAACTATGCACGTCTAGTCTCAAACTGGAATCTCATCAGTTGAAGAAACCGTGTTTTCTTCTGGCGAAGGTGCTTCCTCTTCCGATGTATCGTCCTCTGCATCGTTTGGGATGACAGCAGGGTGTGACCGTGGTGCGCTCACTGCAAGGTCCTTGCGAACTTTTGGCGAGCTGCGCTTGTTTAGTTTTCCGCGGATATTGTTTCCAAGTGTGCTGAGGTCACGGCCTGGTTTGCGTGCAGACTTTCCACTCGTGCCGAGGGCACGGCCTGCTCGAAGTACACCTTTGTTAGCTTCTGCATATGCCCTGCGGGATACCACTTTCGTGTTGGGATTCTTCTTCTTGCGACGCGTGGGTGCTGCGCGTAGTGGTTTCCAGATCATGTTGGTGTTGGCCAAGTTCCGTTCCTCTTGGGTTTCATTGCGCTTCCACGCTGCGAGACGTAGATCAGACTTGTTGATTTGTGCCCTGCCTGCGTGGATGGCATAGTCTTGTGCATCGTTCGTCATGTATGTGAGGTATGCTTCGCTGATGTGTTGAAGTGCCGACATGGCATCCTTCTTGAACCGGATTGTGCCATGGCCGAGGTCTTGTGTGATCTCTCTCACCAAACGCGAGAATGGAAGTTTACGAAGAAGTAGCTTGGTCGCATCCTTGGTACCGCCTTGGTACCTACGGATCTCACGAAGTGCAACTGTTCCTGGACGGTACCGACGTGGAACTAAGGTGGGCTTCCCTGCTGGCTTGGCCAGCGCCTTGGCGTGTTTGTACCGGCCCATGACTTGTTTGGTGCGTGCCATGCTTCCACAAGGATACTTGGTTATGGAACTAATCCTTTATACATTACAATACAGTTCAACAAATAGAGTACACACGAAAAAGAACAGCTGTAATGTGTATATAATAACTTATTAGAGTCCGGCGGGACGTTTTTGGGTGTGTGGAAGGGGTTGGATGGCACGTCGTGATTTTCTGACATTTGTTACATTATGCCGAACGGTTTTCGCACGTCCGATGATGTGTTTGACACTGTCGTGAAACATGACAGCGTCGATTTTGAGCGAGTCACCATCATCAATATTGCCAAAGGTAACAAGTTGGGTGATGAGGTGTTGTGCTCGTTCCACCACCACGCACATCTTGTCTACTGTACTGGACAGTTTCTGGATGTGAAGTTTGGCTCGGTGTTTAGAGAGGTGTGCATGATACCGACTCGATAGTTGCTTTCGGAATTGCTGTACTTTCTTCTTGTCTATCATTGCAAGGAGCTGGGTGCGCTCCTTCCATTCTTTGTCTGGCATGTTGCCAGGGAGCAGTTTTGTTTGGTCTTCTGCATATAATTCTGCAAAGGATGTGTAAGGGTGTATGGGTGCATCAACACACATGGCATGTTCAAGGCTATGTACATCCGTTGCATTGACCCCACCAGGTAATAGCGTTCCTTGTGGTACGATGGGGTCAACGTCGTCGAGCGTTACTTCTCGCTGTCGGAAGAACTCGTCGAGGCTGCATTGTCGGACGGATCTGTGCTTTGATACCACCCCGCCTCCTCGTCCGAGTCCAGTATGATTGCCTTGCTCTTGATCTTCTTCCGGGAAGAGGCTTCTGAGGAACTCGTCGAACTCGACGTTGGTGCTGATCGGCCCGAATGTGTCGTTTTCCTCCTCTTCCGACGTGCTGGGGGACCCGAGCTCGGGAGGGAGCTGAGGGAATCTGTCAACACAGAATACCGTTACAACGGTTGTATATATACAATGTGTACAACGCATGGAATGTTACTTACCCAGTGGAGGTCGAAACGATGTCCAGGTCCTGTAGAATGTCAAACCCGGGGTCTCTTCTAGTGGTTCCTCTGGTGTTGTTCCGCATCGTCGCACAAACTCGCGCTCAGCGTCCGCTGTCTTCTTCCCCTGAAGGTGTGGTGCAGCAGGTGTATGATCCCGCGATATGACCAGTGATTGAACATTTTGGATCTGTGTGTTCGTTCGCAGTGTGAAGAGAGTTGGGTACATCCCACCAATGCGCGTTCCATCGTATGAAGTGCATTCGCCGGCCAACGCTATATCCAGGCGTCCGTACAAGCTATACAAACATAATACATTAGTAGTGTGACCTCCTTTGTTACAATATCAGATTTACGAGTTATTACTCAAGCTGAAAGTATAAAACTTACTGTATGGCACCTTTGTCTGGGTTGACCGATGTTAGAAGATGGTGTAAGTAGCCCCATGTAAGACGTTCGCATCCCCATACCGAAATAACATCGTGTGTGCCCTTGATGGGGGTGTTGACGACATGTGTAGTGGCCGTGGGTACAAACTCGGAGCATACCGGCCGGGCCCAAACCGATACGTTGGGGAACTCTCGGAGTGCATGGATGCAATTGTATGTACTGGACCAGAATATTTCATACTGTTTCGCGTCGATGGGTAGGCACCGGAATGCATACGGGGTGATGCTGGACTGGCGCGCGTAGATGTCTTTGATGGCACGCTCGAGTGTAAACGATGGACAGTACCCAAAGTAGTCGAGTGCATCCTTGGTAGATGAGTTCATTAAAGCCGGGAACGCCATGATGGTGGGGATTCTGCGTTGCCTATACAATATACATTAGAATAACACATGCTGTGAATTAGGATAATATGTCATATACATTAGAATAACACATGCTATAAATTAGAATAGTATTCAATGTGAATAATAATAAACGATATCGACATATATACCTTAAACCGAATGCAAATCTCCAGATCCATGGTTCACGCATCATGGATGCAATGAGCACAGTAGGTGTTCCGAGAACAAACATGGTGCCAAACACAGCCCTGATGGGGTCAAACCACGCCATACGTCCCACGTCGGCATACTCGGACAAGGTCCGTGGGGTGTATGGATCAATGGATACCGACAGTGCCATTCCAATAAGAATAAATCGCATCGGTATATCCTTCCATACAACAAATGTACACTGAATAAATGCACGGTTAAAATTACCCGGGGAAGTGATACTGATCCAACCACGCGTCATCCGATTACCTGTAAATATATACATGTTAATATGATGACCGTATCTAGAACATGTATGAATAGACGGTTACCTGTGAGGAAGAGATGATGGTAGCATTGTGTGCACAGTGGTTTGTGTTTGTTTCCCATTACATATGCTCCAAGTGGATGTATCGGTGAACCGTTGTGGTGTTTCTCATGGCAGATGGCCTTGCATTCAAACACCGTGACAGCCCGGCCGCATTTGATAACAATATCTGCATATGGGAGGGGCTCTGGATGTGCAAATGAACTAGGCGCCCCTGAAAACACAGAAGGAATGACAAGGGGAACAGCCTTGTGATCCTCCACTTTGTGTACGCCCGCAAGGTATGCCCGTCCAGTGGTGCGAGCAAGGACAGCAGACGCGTGTGTAATACATCCTTTTTCATCATATCGTAGATTGCGATAGAGTGTTTCTATCGACGCAATCGTCGGGATAACGCGTGTACCTGCGGAAGACACATTAGTGTACAGTCTATAAATATGTATATAAATACATGTGTATTGTTCAGTACCGTTGGATGCTGCATTCCGCGTGATGGACATCACCAAGGTTGGAAACGCCTCATACACCATTGCTTCAGAGTCGGGCCATAGGTCCTTTGGAAGTGGTGTAGTAAGAAATGTTGGAGGGTATTGTAATGTTCGTGCCGCCTTGCACGGTGGAAGGAGTGGTGCCCCGCCAATGTTGGAGAAGTGCTTCGCCATGCTTGTGGAGTGGGTATTCAGAAAATGCGAACACACAGGCCCACATTAGTCATAAATGGGAATGATGAAATTGTGGAGAAGACTGTCAAATGCGTCATGAGTCAGCGTGATATCGGGAACCGGTGGTGTGCGACACTTGTAGAAATAGTACAACCCAACAAGACACCCCACTATTGGGGCGACGATGTAGAAAGCAAGCCACGCGCTCATGGATATACAAGAGTTCTATATAACATCCTTAGAGGAGACATGTATGAAGCTCTTGTAGTGGTCCTGCTTAGTTCGACAGGATCCCAAAGTCTGGAGGAAGAGTACAGTAACATTCAACTTAAGGTTGTTCTATCAGCGTTGATAGTGTTGTTGATTGCCTTGGTCGCACATCTCCGATTCCGGCCTAATACATAGCCATGATTACAACGGAGGAATTTATGGTGTATTACATATGGTTCCACGTGATTTACACCGTTTTGGTAAGATATATATTATACAATGTATGTTTGACTTGTTCTCATAAGAGATATAAAATGTTTGAATGTATATTCCATGGTTTGGGATACTGAATTGTACATGCGCATAGGTATTTCTTCTTATTAGTAATTTCACACGGTACGATGGATACGGATGGTTTCTGTTATTGCAAGCCGTGTTTGAAGGGATCATATTAGTTTTCGTGGAAGTGTTACCCGGGTTTGTGAAACGGTCCCGGCACCTCAACGCTGTAAAGGCCATCCGACCTGCTTTGTTCTCATCCCAAGTCGTTACGGTGTTTATCATTGGGAAACTCTGGGAAATCCATGAAACCAACAAGGCCGATTTTGCAGTGTTCTACCCGATACTACTAGTCTTTAAACTACTTGAAGTCATTGTGTACGGACTTATTCATAAATAAATTTGGCATGTACAGCTGTTTGGATGAACAGGTGTTTTTGAAGAAACACAAATAGAAGTGTTCAAACTCATCACAATACGGCATAAACATCCAGCTCCAAAGCTTCCATTGTATGTTATACTCTGTGTAATGTAATAATGTAGGTAAAAACATACATTCATGTGTATACCAGAGTATACTTTTGTATATGAGATAATCATGGGTAAACCCCAGAGCCACAATCTGAAGTAAGGCTGCGGTTGGTAGATGATACCCATGTGTCGCAAAAACCATCCATATAACACAGAGTTCTAAAAACATAGTATATGTGGGTCACCCATACACTGATTATATATATCTTGTGCTTTGTATACAGCTGGAACCATGGATATGGTTCGCCGGGTGGTGACTACTCTCGAAAAGAAATGTGAAATCATAGAGGTGCCGTTCATGCAACACAATAGCAAGATACGCGATGCCAAAAATGAAGTAATGGACACGTTGATGTCACGCGAGTGCACTGAACCATGTTGTACGATTGGAAAAAGGGTATTCCAACAACACCGGAATGTGGCTGTATTTGGGATACACTGGAGACCTGGCGATACAATAATGAAAGAGATGGGGCCACACCTTCGACAATTGTTAGAATTGGTCAACACGACTTTTGGTGCACATTTCAATATTGTTTGTGTTAGTCTGTTTAAACACGGGAAACATCGGCGTGGTGAGATAACATCAGATGAATACATGTCAGACCCAGTGGCAGGCACTGTATGCATCTCAATTGGTCAAGTGCGCAATCTGATGATTCGTCGAACCAAAGGAAGTGTCAAGTCTAAGGCTACACGGAAGTCCATATCCTTCAAGACTAAGAATGCGTGGGCAGTCCAAATGAAGGGAAAGAACTTCCACAAGTGGTACAGTCATGAATACCCGGAGGAACGTAAGGTCATGGGGTCGCGTGTAATGTTTAGCTTTAGAAATGCAGAATATACAGAAGAAGATATGGGGGTTGTTTAATGACAACAAGTAAACGTATGTATCATTGTTCTATACATCACGCTTCCGTTTTGATTGCCGGGTCGTCGGGCATTTGTCGAATCGGAATGGCTGCCGCATTCTCGGTGGTATCATCTTTGCTGACCTCGATCTTGATTGGTGGGTCGTTGTATGTAATGCACACGGGGGTTCCTTCTTCGCCAGTCATCCACATGGCATTGATTTCGGGAACAAGCTTTGCCGACAAGAGGTGTCTTCGGACCTGGTCGAGCCGGTCACGGTCTCCGGGTTCTTCGGTATACAGGTTCAAATAGGCATCCGATGCGTCGCCGGCGTCGCCTACCATGCTTTTCAGAAGAGGAATCACTTCAGGATCCTCGACCACATATTCGTTTTGTTCATACTTGCCGTCTTCGAATGTAACGTCGTATAAATGGCCGTCGCATGTATACAACTTCAGAAGTCCGGCATCCGATTCCACAACAATGCGCTGGAATGCATAGCCAGGTGCCCGCCGTTGCCCATAAAAGGTCGCCATGTTTGGATTCTGAATACGATGAATCGTGTCTTGGGTGGTATCGGGCTCCTGCTTTGTGGGATCCGATTCGGGTATATATTCTCAGCCATGCCACAGCAAAAGCAAGAGGTGTCTATGGAGTATGCAGTGGCTATCCGAACCGGATGTGGAATGGTAGACGGTGGACGGGTGTTGTGTCTTGTGAGTGGATGCTACCGCGACCCCGACATCCGGCAAATCGGCCCCCACAAACACCGTACGCTTGTAACCCATGTCATCAATGGCGTCCAACTCCCGGTGTATATACTTCTAGAGCATCGCATCGGACACCGTGTATGGGACATGGCCAACATTACAAACCTGAAAAGTATACAATGCATCGAATCCTTGAAACATGTATTTGGACAGGTAAGTAAAGGGGGTACCCATTCATATAAGCCCATTCGTACTACATAAACCCAAGGGGTCCATCAGGATGACGCCATTGGCCTGGGTCGGGTTAATAATCATTGTGGTCATCATCATGTTCATCAAACTCACTCCGGATGATTTGGACAACGACAGTCCGTATGATACCGAGAATGAAGCGGGGCCACTCCTAACCGAAAGCGCTGTGTAGACAATGTACACTTTAAAATGTTCATGTACTATGGTACCATGTTTATAATAAAAATAGTACTTTAACTGTAACGCCAATAATTTCCATGGCATCGATGGTAATCACTTCGTAAAAGTAGACGCCAAGCTCAAAGAATTTGTAGAGCCCATCCCACATATTGATAAGGAAGATACCAAGGAGTAGAACGATGACAAACACTTCTAGAAACAAATAACAAATGCCCATTGCAATGCATGTGTAATCCAAACTCTTCTGTACATTTCCGTCGACACCATTGGAAGATGGATCGTGTGCCTGACAATTAGCGCTGGGATCGGCTGGATCGGGGTCTGCCGAACCATAATACGTCCATCCAAACAACGTGGGCATGACATTGGTGTGGTAGGTCACCTCAATTGGATATGTGTACCGGACCAGGGGGCACATGCTTGAGTGTCCGAGCAACTTGGATAGCCATAGTAGTATTTTGCCCGCGCCATCAAACTTGACACAGGTGGGCGGGAGTGCATTCAGCCATGCGCGTAATTGAGCGGGTGAAATCTTATTGATGTTTTTCCACCTATAATTCAAACAAACATTTACATTAGTTGTACATTAAATAGATGTAATTATGTATGTGTATCCATTCACGTACCTAAGCCCATTGAATGGAATCGTACCAAGTTGTTTTAGACTTAGTAACCGTGCAGCGTCGTTAATCAGGCCAATCACATCTTTGTTTACAAACGACATGAACAGGTTGACTGTATCAAACAGTGCATTGTATTCTACATTCATAAACCCTATGAACGCATTGGCAATGGTCGCAAGAAGGTCGGATTCTTTAGCTAGCTTGACGACAAACCATAGAATGATGGACCGGAGAACCCATAGGACGATGCCATAGTATATGAAAATCATAAACACATAACTTTTCAGAGCAATATGCAGGACACTTTTTACTATCCCAAGAGTAACCAGTGCAATACCAGACAACAATATGTTGACAATCCAACGGGCACGTTGCTCGGACGTTCCCCATTTGTCCGCATTCTCAAACAAACTCCCATCACGGATGCGTGTGTGCATCAAATCAATGTGATCGAGTGCATTGGCAATGTGGTGTTTCGGAGGATGTTCATGGTGCATCTCGGGAGGTTCAGTGGGTGTATCGAGAATATGGTCGTGGACCACATGGATGGGCTCGCCATGCGATGCTATTGTTCTATGATGAAGGGTCGAGGTGGATGTATGGAGGTATTGGTGTACCGCAGAATCTTGCGGGCTCTCCATGCCTTTCATATGTCCACCAAACAATACTTCGCTTATAGAATTGACATGGTACACAATATAGGTCAAACAACATGGTGCATCGGATACAACCAGATTCATTGTGTGCATGGTTTATTCATTACATTATATGCATGGTTAATCCACTTTAACCCCAATTCGGTATGGGCGTGTCTTGAGACGTCCTTCGAGTGCATCACAAGCCGTTTCACGGTCCAAATCCTCAAGATGTCCCGTGTTGGTGTGGATCTGCTTCATGTCTTTGTCCCAAACCGCACCAGAGAATGAGAAAATTGTCATTTCATTCCTGCGTACAAGTCCATCAGTCTCCAATACGTTGCCATCCTCCACTTCAATGTTTTCAGCAAGATCGGGGAATTGCTCGTTGTTATCATAGTAGACCTTTTGTTTAATCACGTCACTCAGAGGACCCTGGAGATTCTGGGCAACAAACAATGGATCGTCCAGCAAACGCATCCACGGTGTTTTTTCGAGCTTGCACATGAGCACAAGATCATGTCCGGTGATATCATACTCATCATCATCCTCTTCAGGTGCTTTGTACGTGTGAGTAGAGTCTGAAAGTCGAATGCCGTGGCCCATGATCATTCCACCACATTGAATGTCGGGGAGCAGGCACAGATTTTGGCGGTTGACAATACCACAACCGTGACGCTGGCGCAGTGTGATCAGAAGCTCTTGTGTGTCTTCTTGAATGGAAATAGTACTCTTGGGATACCCGAGCATCATAAAGCCAGTATCCGGTCCTGGGCGTGCACAATACAACGCGCTGTACATTTCGAGAACCATATGCGGCCGCCACAAAAACACATCAATGGGTACAGGGCGGTTATTGATG